>OIXQ01000016.1_pt1 | contig 157168 bp, 142 predicted proteins | sample 1587791 | NCBI WGS metagenome assembly OIXQ01 (sample SAMN03283273) | human gut metagenome | biome: human-associated habitat; material: feces | host: Homo sapiens | place: Peru | collected 2012
GTAATTATCGCAAAATTCGGGTAATATGGGTAGGTACCGGCTATGGAGCGTTTACGTTTTAAGGTAAACGCTCATCTATAAACAATTCTCATATATACACTAATTGCCAGCCCACCGGGCTGGCAATCCTAATATAACATTTTTATATTTCGTGTAATTAATTGTAGTCTATCTAAATAATTATATTATGAAATCACACAAATTTTCTATCTAATATTCTAACTATATTTTCTTTTAAATCATCTGCTCTATAACCATGAAAAATGACATCTTGCTCATTTTGAAATGCATAATACGAGCCATTCTTTTTAGCATATAATCTTCCGTTTATTTCTATGGCCTTATTTAATAAAACTTGAGCTTCATCATCTGCCAAGTCCATCCTACTTCCAATTTTTCCCTTTCCATATGCATTTTCTCTATCTGGCTTATGCTTTTCTTTATTGGCAACATATTTTCTTATTCCTAGTTCTCTTCTATAAAAATCTATATGCTCATCCCTTGATATATTTCTTATATTTATTTCATTATTATCCAACTCAATTGATATTATATTGTCACAAAATATCTCATTGCCCTCTAAACTAATTAATAATTCATTTTTGTCATATATTACCATTTTAACACTTTTGCCATTTATAATACAATTTCTTGTATAGCCCACGTAATCCCCACTATTTGTCAGCAAACTCAAAAAAAACGTTCTCTCTTCTCTAGGTTTTATTTCCTGTATAAGTTTTATAAGGTTATATCTTGGAGCTATCTGAATCTGTTTGTCTACCTCCCCTGCAATTATCTTATCAATATTAGTTATTGAATCACTCTTTATTTTTTTACAAATGTGAATAAACTTCATTATACTATTTAAAGCATGTTCTTTCGTTTCAAATTGATATTCGAACGACAATTCATTAATAACTGCTATCATTAGTTTCTTCCCATACCTCTACAATAATTCCATTAGCGCATTATCCCATTCGTCAAAAAATCCATCAGGCCAGTCATCTATCCTGCCATCACTCCCCAATATTGGTTTTATCACCTTATGGGCATAAGAATCATCATTGTCTCTATAAAAGAAAAATATGCCTGTACTTCTCGAATTAGCTAACCCTTTCTTTGTAGCAACTCTTATTCCGTTTAATATATGATCACTATGTGTTTCCACGATTACTTGCGCGCCACCAGCTCCAGCCCTCGCAATAAGTTCACCAAGCATTCGCTGCCCTCTAGGATGTATATGTGCTTCTGGATTTTCAATAATAATAATATCATTTGGTTTTGACGAAACTAATGCTACAACAATTGGTAACACATATGTTATTCCAAACCCCACATTCACGCTCTTGTAAGAGTTTGTTTTATTTCTATCTTCTATATACTCATATCTAAGTTCTACATTTCTTGCAGATTGATTAACGGCAATAATTGGAGATACTCCTGGAGAAATCATATTTAACCATTCATTAACCTGTGCTGCCAATGTTATATTTACACCGTCTCCAATTATAACATTACTATTTATGACTGTATCACCATCATGCATTTTTAAATATTGAACAGCATATTCACCTTCTTTACTAAACTCCCTCTTTTCCAAATAATCATCGTTCTCAATACCATAGGTCATTCGAGGCGGAATACGATATGCTGATAAATAAACAATTCGATCAATTGTTCTATACAAGCTCTCTATATCCCCATCAATATTAACATCCATCAATGGCAATGCATCCCGCCTTGCAGAATATCCATATATACTCTTTTCCGAAGCATTGTCTACAGATAGATTTATTTCTATTTCATCATCATCCGCTTTTTCATACAATACATCCTGCCCTAGCCCCAAATTTACATATTTCCCATTAAGCAATAATTCTTTAGATTCGTCAAAAATTTTTCCAGATTGTTTTATCAACAATATACTTTGAATAATTGTTGATTTTCCCATTCCATTAATACCAGTAAGTATATTTATATTTGAGAGAGAAATTTTAATTTTTTTAAAACACTTAAAATTCTTTAATTCAAGATTTGTTATCATATAAACTCCTTTACCATATTTTCGCATGTCTCGATTCGTTTAGAATACGAATATTGATCTCCAGATTTTAACATTGTAGAAAAGTTATTATCTGCTAACAATTCTCCGAACCTATCTATAAATTTATCCTTATTATCTATAATTTTTTTCAATTGTCCGTCTGTTAAATCATTGAAACAGATTGACCAAATCTCAAATATCGCTTTATTGATGGGTCCCCGCCTATATTTGCTATTGTACTTTCTGAATGCTAATCTTCCAAATATGTTACTACATGCATCCATGGTTCTAATAAATTTTGCCGACACTTTTTCTTTTTGTTCTTCATCAAAAGTATTTGCAAGTTTTAATCCTTTTATTAGATAACTATCTATATTCCCTTTATATTCTTCTCTAAAATTCATTACTGTAAATGATATAAACCTAAGGACATATTCCCGATCAAGCATTCGTTCAGATTTAACTGCATATTGTGTAGCTTGTCTGAATTCTTCTTTCTCAGCAAGTGTTTTCAGCAGTTCTGTTCCTTCACCAGAATATAACGCTTGACGGATCTCTTGATCATTTAATGGCACTCCCCCCGTATTAATTCTTTGAAAAATATTAAAAACAATCTCATCGGGTGTTCCCTTATTTACAGTATATACAACCATTGCCGCTTCCTTTATTCGTCTAATATATTGACGAGGAAGATCATCAAAAGTTTTGTCATTAAAATCTGTCAGATATTGCAACCCTGTAAACCTATATTTCTCCTTTATTCCTTCTTCATTGTATTTCCCGACTAGATAGTTTTGAAATGCAGTTAGTCTCTGTAAACCATCTATTACAATCCACTTATCTTCACTAGACGCATCAAAATAGAAAGCTGGCAAGGGAATTTTTAGCATCAACGATTCTATCAATTGACTCTGTTTATCTTTACTCCAGAGGTCACTATTACGCTGAAATGCAGGCGACATATCAAACTCTTGATTATCAATTCGTTCCATTATATTTGATATGTTCATAGGGGTTTGTGATATATTAACATCCGCTGGGATAAATTTGTCTGGTTCATCTTTATATGCTTCATACCCTTCATCCTCATCCTCTGGTAATATTCGAATCCCCTTTTGTCTCAATACCTCCATCACTTGGTTCAATATATCTTCATCTATACCATCTTTCTTGTTTTTTATAATGTCCTGTACAACAAATAAACTGATTTTATTATCATTATCTTTTGCAAACTCTTCAATTTCATTTAATCTATCATCAATTTCCTGTATATTTTTCATGTTATCACCTGCTCGCATCCTAATTATATTATTATCTGAATATAACAATTCTCTATGATCATCATTTTTATCATACCTCATTATTGCAGATTTATCCAGTTCAAGCACCACACTACCGCTATCAACAACATCATCTTTTTCAAATATAAATCTCCTAGAGCTTTATATAGACATATTATAGCATATACATATTTTCTCTTCCACCAATTGCCAGCCCACCGGGCTGGCAATCTACAAAGCTCATATATTAATCTCTACTCCACCGTAACACTCTTCGCCAAATTCCTTGGCTTATCCACATCAAGCCCCCTGACAACTGACACATAATATCCAAGAAGCTGCAGCGAAACAACAGCAAGGCAGATAGCGTAGTCAATTCCACGTCCTACAAAGAAAATATCCTGTGCATTGGCCCGCTTGGCTGCAAACCACTGAATTCTCTCCTTGTCCTCAAGAATCTTGTTGATCTTGTCCGGAATCGTCTGCAGCTCAGAAATATATCCTGTATACTGCTCCTCCGTAATCTGTCCACGAACCCTCGCAAATTCAATAGAGAGCATATATCCCGCAATAAGCTGTGCGCTGTATGCCTTGGTAGTTGCCACGACAATCTCTGGACCTGCCATCATATAAAATACATTGTCCGCCTCATGGGCAATAGAAGAACCAACCACATTTACAATACCGAGAGTCTTCACCCCCGCTCCTTCGCAAGTCTAAGACCAGCAAGAGTATCGGCCATGTTCATGTGCTCCTGACACCTCGAGATTCTCAAGCATCTAGAGAAGCAAGCTAAATTAAAACTGTAACCATTTCCAACTCTACTTTTTAAATCATCTGCATACTGCTTGTACGATTTCAATAGTCCATGCATCCCTCAATGTGATAATCTATTGCACGAACATTCTTCATTGCCTACTATTTTGAAAAAAACCACCAGTTCTGTATGTAAAACTGGTGGCACACTCACTAAACACCTAACATCTCCAATTGCGCGATACATATTTCATAATCTCCTGCCCTAATTCTAAGCCTTTTGCCTTCATTTTATTAATGTTATGCTTTGACGAAAACAAATAATAATACCCATTTTTTTCATCATCATTAGGCGTAACAGATGTTACAGTTAAGACATCTTTTAATGGAATCACACGATTAGGCGCAAACTCGATATAAATATCACTATTCTGCAATTTTGAATAATTACTCTCGTAATGGTGTTCAACAAAAATAAACGCATATTCAAAATTCAAATCGTATTCATTTGTAAACTTGTTAAAAATTTCAAAAGTTTGAATAATTGCATTTTGAGCAAGCAACGAAGTTTTTACAGCTTCTTTCAACACTTCGTTATCGCTCTTTTCAGCATCCTCCATAAGCCGCTTTTGTTCATTGGCTTTCTCTAACTCTTCGTTATTCATAAAAAATACTGTCTTAGAGATTGCTTTCAACGTTGCCTTAAAAGAACGCCTTATGCCAGAACCCATCAAATCCTGCTCTAATTGTAAAAACTCTGACTCACTTTTCCACAGAGGCTTCAATCTCGTGTCACGATCAAAGTATTGCTGGCGCAATACTTTAACTTCTTTTGTATCATGAAGCTCATTTTTTAAATACGAGACAATATCATCATCGGAAAGCAAACAAAGAGGAACGCCTTGTTCCAAATAGCCAGAATACGATAATGCCTTCTCCGTAAATACAGTCTTCTCTATCAGAACTTCTTCATATTTTTTTCTCATAAAAACATTATAGTTTGATATTGTCAAATCTACAAGTTTTGCATCATACAAGATTGCCGGATGATTTTGTATCCAATGCCTTTCTAAATCGTTAGCAAATGTAACGTTTTCTATTACACTAAGTGCTCCCCTCTTATAGGCAGCTACTCGATGCTTAGATGCCGATGGATCAACATAGTCAACTATTGTATATCCTGCAAAAAGTCTATCTACATCTAATGCCATTGTACTAAATCCAGTAACATACCCATCACGTATTAAATAATCCAATTTATCAACATCTATCAATGAACCATTTAACATTCCAATAATAATATTTTCAAGCAATCGTTCTTCTGAAATATATTTTGCTCCTATGATAGATCTAATAAACAAATCTTCATTTATACTTTTAGAAATACCAAATTTTCTTAATAATTTCAATCCTACAATAGCACTCATTGCTTCATGTGGCTTTCCTGTTCCAGTACTGATATCTTTTTTTAAATCATCATCGGAAAGCAACTCTGAGATTTCTTTTTTAAAATCGTTTTTGTAAAAACTTTCTCCTGTATGTGAAAATGGCGAATGACCTACATCGTGTAACAAACACGCCATTAAGAAAGTCTTTTTCATTTTTCCCCAATCGCGATGTTTATAGTCATCAAATGTCTTTTTTACATTAAACTCAAAACAAGAAAAAGCTTTTTCTCCTAAATGAAAAACACCTATTGAGTGCACGAAGCGATTATGCAACGCAGAAGGATACAATGCTTGGTAACTTGTTTGTACAATATTTCTTAATCTCTGAAATTCTGGAGTATTTATTAACTGTATATATTCATCATCAATATCTACATATCCATAAATTGGATCCTTAATCTGTTTCATAGCACGCCTCTTGTAAACTAAGCTGTTTGATTCGCAAATTCATCCGTTGCTTCTACTAAAAATGCTAATACATTCCATGGTAAATATCCAACAAATCGACTTGCTAAATCTGTTATTTGTTTACTTTTCTTTATGCAAATAGTCTTATCACTCTCGTTATATTCAAAATAATCTGCGAAATCAAAAAGTGCTGTAGCTAATTGATCCTGTGAAACCAAAAAAACCGCATCTAAATCCTTTTCGATAGACATTCTTTGCATATATATACCCAATTCATTTAATTCACTAAGCGATATAGTCGTCCTATTTTTTTTACGCTTTAGTGCTATTAATGAGTTCGCTATAATGTACTCCGCTCCGACAAACGTTACCATAATGTTACCTCCAATACATAATGTGTTTCATAATACGAATAAGACGTCAAAGGAAGTACACTATAGCACTCTTTCAACGTCCTAATCAAAATTAGTATATGATATATATTAGCAGAATATTTTCAAACAGACAAGTAACTTTTTCCCTCTGATTGGCTTGGATAAAGCATTACGCAAGTAAACTCACATAAGCGTTTTCCGTCGGTTCGGACAGACGTTTTCCCGTCTGCCGGACTTGCGGTGTTACCACACAAGAATATTCAATATGACAACAGCTCCTCCGTTTTCTGTTAATCAATTCCTCATATCACAATATTACTATAAAATCTTTAGATTTTATTTTAAATGGACACTTCTGTCCCCCAGCATACCACCGAATCGTCTCCCGCACCCCCGCCTCAAATACATCATAAATTCTCACACGTTCACATATATCCTTCCTGTAAAAAATCATAACCACCGGCTTAGCCGGTGGTTTGTTCTAGCCCTATAAGGGCTTGTTACCGGCACTGATTCTAAAGACTCGTCGAAAAGTTCGCCAACCGCAACATCATTTCTCTACTGAGCCCCTTGAGCTCTTTTTATTTGTTTTGTATTACTGGCTCACCCGTGAACGGGTCAATATATTCCTTCAGTGTCATTTGGTCATATTCCAAATCTTCTTTTAATTGATTTTGATGTAAACGCTATTATAATAGTTGACCACTGGAGGGTGCGGATATTTTTTTGGACTAAGATACTAGTTCTAAACTCCGCCTATATTCCATAGGGCTCATAGCTCCTAATGAAATTTTAATACGTTTTGTAGAATACCAATGCATGTAATTATCTATCGCATCAATAAATTCATCAATAGTTACGTGTGTCCAATTGTGATTGTAGAACATTTCATTTTTTAATCTGCCAAAGAAAGCCTCACATGCAGCATTGTCTGGAGAGCAGCCTTTCTTTGACATGGATCTAATAAGCTGGGAATCCTCTATTCTTTTGATCCATCCTGGCCACCGATAATGACAACCTCTATCAGAATGCACTATAGGATGAGCCCCATTGGGTAATGTCGATATTGCTATATCAAGCATTGTATTAACAAGCTCTGCATTGGGGGAAGTTCCTATAGTCCACGCTACAGGTAATCCATCAAAACAGTCAATAATAGGGGACAGCTATATTTTCCCTGCTGGTATATGAAACTCTGTTATATCAGTCAACCACTTTTGGTTTGGTAATGCCGCATGGAAATCTCGTTTGATAAGATTTGGTACAGCAGGAGATATTTCTCCTTTATATGAGCAATATTTTCTGATCCTTACTTTCATTTTTGTGAGGTGCTCCTCTTTCATTATGCGACGAACCACCTTTTCGGATAGTACTATAGAGTTCCTTTTTAAAACCGCATGAAGTCGTCTATAACCATAAGTGTTTCCAGAATCTTGAAATATCTCGCGAATCTTTGATCGCATGATCTGATATTTATCAGGTCGTTTCTGGACTGAACGCTGATAGAAATAGCTGCTTTTTGATATATCAAATAATAGTAATAACTCTTTAAGGCAATATTTATCCCTAAGGGTATCAATTATTATTGCCTTTTCGCAATTTGCAAGTTTTTGAAGATTGACACCCTTTGCTTTTTTTATCAATGCGCTGGCCGCTTCCAAAGCATCTTTTTCTAGTTGCAATATGTGTATTTCCTGTTTGAGTTTATTTACTTGATTTTCAAGTTCTGATATATTAGATGCATTTTCATTAATAGCATTATTTTCCATAATAGATGACGACCTCTTTGGTAACAATTGTTTCTTCCACTTATACAATGAACAACGACTTGCTCCTATGTTTTTGGATACGTTATCAGCCGTGCCAGTTCTAGTTGATAACTTGAGCGCACATACTATTTTATCATTATATGAATATTTTAACAAAGGTTTATCCTTCAATTTATGCTTAGGATGATCAGGTAATTTTTCCGAAATCCAGCGTGACAAAACAGTTCTACATGGATATCCTAAATCATTACATGTATGAGTAATATTTTGACCATTTGATAAATAATAATTTATTGCATACATAATCTGCTCATTGGTATAAGCTGTTTTTCTTGGCTTACGAACGGGTATGCATGGCTTGCCATTTGTTTTATATTCATTTATCCACTTTTTTAGTGTTTGTCTAGCACCAGGATATCCTAGTAGTTGAATAGTCTTTCTAATACTATTCACTTGTAAGTATACATCGATTGCTTCTTGTTTTTGTTCAAGAGTGTACATAGTGGGACGCCTCCTTTTGGTCCAGGATTTTGTCCGCACCCTCCATTTACATCCATCGTATCTCCCAACTACATAACTAGCGTCTACTGTTCTGTGTTCATATCTTAATCATGTGCACCTGCCACCTCGGGTTCACACGCGTCAAGCAAATATCATTTTGTTAACACTTTGTTCATGGGGTCAGGCACCTACTATCTGTACTATCTGTATTATCTACCTTGTCAACAATCCATTTATCAGGAAATCATAACAATTCCTCGTTCATGTGAACCTAACACCTTGAAATCTACATTTCTATTCATCGTATTCTATCTGCATCCAACGAAGGTTATATTCCTCCAATGCATCTTCATAATCATCGTAATGCCTCGTGTTTCCATGTCCAATCACACAATATGCAACTTTGTCATACCGACATCCAACTTCTAGTAAACGAACATTATGTTTTTCTTTGAGTAACTTTGTTTCTCCAAATTTCATAACTTTATATTCCCCCCCTTTTTCATATATCATTAATATACTCCTACCAACTCAGATTACCTATTTTTCATGCAGGTTAATCTTGCCTATCTATATCTCATCCTGTTTTCACTTACATCTTAGCGCTCCGTATCCTTGTATCCACATATATGGCAATCAAAAGTAGGTAAATCCTTTTTCTGATTAAACGCATTTAAGTCATTCAAAAAGTTCTTCAACTCGAGTTGATAGGATTTATTTAGCTCTTGTTGCTTTTTTATTCCAGGACTTACTATCCCTTCTACAGCGTCATCCATACGTTTTTGCTGTTCATACATTACATTAAGCACATTTAGTAGTCTTTCTAAATCTACAAGATTTTCGTTTTTCACTTTGCTAAGATCCCCTGTAAAAACCTTATGAAAAACAGGCTTCATTGCATAAACAGCATGCATTGTCTTATTATTATAATAACACCCTTCCCGATATAAAAATTCCTTTTCGGACTTAGTCCCTTCTACTTCGCGTACTAACATATCTGTATATGCATTACTAAGCATCACCCAATATGAAATCTGGTTATCAAAAAGATCAACATATCCCTTTATGTTTATATTACCTTTTTTGACAAAACTAACCAATCTAATCCATTTTATTACATTATACATAATTACTGCCAAAGCAGGAACCACGGCCAACCCTATGACACCAAACCAAATCCATTCTGGCGTTTTTTCTGTATCAAACAAATGGTCTATAATAATTGATCCCAATACTAATATAAGTTCCCAACACAACGAAAAAAATATTGGTTCTTGGGAATATATTTTCTTTTTTATTTGTTCGACATCTTTCTTTAAAGCCATTTCCTGCCAATCACTGAAATTAACTTCTTTCACTAAGTAATCCTCCTCAAAGATGCTCTTTATTACTACTATTGATTAATCATTGGAATATGTAGACAGAATCAACGAAGCTTATCTAAATTTTCATAAACAATTTCTGCTTCACTCCCCTGTTCCTTATAATTCATATTACTAACCCACTCAACCTGGGATATTCTATGATTATATACCATCTGAACGAGTTCAGAAAAGTTATGATCACCAAAAATTTGTGGTAAATCTTCTGCATTTATATGATCTGCTATATAACTCATAACAGCCTCTACAATTCTAGCGCAGTCCCTTTTCTGGTAATAATACACGCTCGTTCCATACTGTTGAAAATCATGATTAAGAATTTTGTTTTCAACAGCACAAGCTCGCTTTATTGCTGTACCACTACACGATAATTGATTTCTAAGATAACGTTTACCTTTTGCCCAAGGTGAACCAATTCCTTTTTGCTTTGATCCTATATATTCTATTGCTACTCTTAACAAATTATTACGTAATTCTCTAGGGCCCGCTGGCGCAAAAACATACATAGACATATTCTTTTCCTCTTTTCTTTCAATTGTCGCATATTTTGATATTAAACATTATAACATACAATCTTTTTCCAATCTACATTATATAGTAAATCATAATAAATCTGTGAAATTCCCCATATCCATCAATTGCCAGCCCTCCCGGGCTGGCAATCATATCACATCACATCCATATAAACATCCTATCTACAAATCCCCAAACAAGTCCTTCTCATACATACCGTCCTCAATCATCCCCTTAAAGCTCTCCTTAACAACCTCAACATCCTCCTTATACGTCATACCATACCAGGTATCATTCGTCCGAAGAACCTTAACCGTCATCTTCTTCTCATCCAGAAGTTCTCCTATAAATGTAGGAATAAGGAACTCTGCCTTAAGTGGATCAGTCGGAACCTCCGTCTCAAAGAACTCCGCAAATCCTGCCTCCAACATATCCAAGAATTCCGGTGTCAGTCCCCACATGTTCATGGACACCAGAGACTCCGTATCAATGGCTGTGCCATCCGTCTCTGCACCATCCACAGTCTTGACGATATTCTTGGTCTCCACCACCTCTGTCAAATTATTCTGATCATCCATCTTGCAAATGCCTCTGGTCACACCACCATTATCAGACAATGTATTCTTAAGTACGAATCCAGCCATACATGACTGTCCTCCGTTCACCAGATACTCATGAACCAATCTGAAGCCTTCCTTGCCATAATAATCATCTGCATTTATCACGACAAATGGTGTCTTCAGCACGGCTTTAGCAGCAAGCACGGCCTGTCCTGTTCCCCATGGCTTAGTTCTGTCTGCCGGTAGCTCCCCGGGAATATCCTCAATATTCTGAAATGCATAATCAACCGTAACACCAGATTTCCCGCAAATGGCAGCAATCCGATCACCTATAACAGATCTAAATTCTCTCTCAATATCCTTGCGGATAATAAATACAACATGATTAAATCCTGCCTCTATGGCATCATGGATTGAATAATCCATGATAATGTGCTGGCCATCATCTACAGGCTCCAGCTGTTTTATTCCAGTTCCAAATCTTGAACCTATTCCTGCAGCCATAATTAATAAAGTTGTCTCCATTTGTTTTCTCCTCATTAGTAAGTAATACGTTTATATTCATATTTATTGTCTGCAAATAAACTCAAATAATAATATATACTATTTATTACTATCGCAACTGCCTCAATTGTCTTAGTACAGCACTGGCATATTCAAATAAATATATATACCTGAAACTTAGCTTAGCATTATTCACAGAATGTTCACTTGCACCTGACACCTCTTAGCAGTTTTAGATTCACATAAACAGTCTCCCCCCCGATATGTTGCACCATAAGGGAGCGCAGAAGATAATATAATGAGAAAAACAGCTATGAGCTTAATAATCTCAATATTTGAATTTCTTTTTGTCCTTGCTCTCATTTTATATTACCCTCTACACTATTATACGATAGTATAATCTGCCGGTTTCCTTTCCGATTTTGTTGTTTGACATTCATCCGGATAATTTCCGATGCCAATAAACATAATCAAGACTTCCGCAGGATCAATTTTCAGAAGTCTTCTTACATTTTCTTCCTGTTCCTTCGTTAAAGATGCACTTAGTGGCACACTTGCTATTTTTTCATAGTATAAGCTATCTAACAAACGCATGGCATACATGCCACCATCAATAAATACCTGAAACACTTCTCTATCTCTGTTAAAACATCTTAAATCACCAACTACTAGTAAAAGTTTGTCCAATTCTTGTCCAAATCCTCGATTACCATTTTGATTTTTCAACACTTTTTCAAGTATGTCTTTATCTTGTATAATGTATGTTTTCCAACCTTGGCGGTTACATGCAGATGGCGTATATTGAGCAAGTTTTATAGCTGCTTCAACTCTCTCTATCGCAACTGGCTGGTCTGAAAAATGTCGAATACTATGCCGTGTTTCTACTAGCTTCTTATAACTGGAATTTTCGAGTTCTTCCTCTGACAGCGACACAAAGCTAATAACACCACCGGCTTCATTTGCTCTGCCAGGAAGTGCTGAAACACGCTTGTTCAGTTCTTTATCTTCAACACCATATTCAGCGTTTTTTCTTATATACTCATTCAAAACCGACAAAGCAGTTTGATAAAAGAACCTATCCACATCATACTTTTTCGAGTACTGTTCCAATGACAGAATAAGAGCTTCTATATTGTCCTTACCAAATCCAGGTCTATAGTTCAAATATGATAAACCTTTTTCTATGGTATGGTAAAGTCTTGTTATACAAGCTTCAAATTGCTTTTCACTCGTACAAGCTCCATCCTGAAAAGAGAAAGCTTGATATTTATTATAATAATTATTATACAAAACTTTTTCCGGAGTTTTTCCAAGTGTTCTTTTTACTTTATTCTTCAGTTTTCTTGTAATGTTCAATTACTTCACCCTCTTTACTTTTTCATTTTTGCCTGAACTGTTAAAAGAATCCCCTTTAGAATTTTTCTGTTAACAATTACTGCAATAAGACATCCGAGAATTACATTGAGTACATTTAATACAAGTGTATTAATCCAGCAAATAACACACATCAGTGTGAGTAGCACTATCAGCAAAATAAAACGTACCGTGTTAAATCGAACTTTTTGAAATTTTTGAACATCAATCATTCGATATATAGTCAAGAATACATAGCTGACAAATGTCGATATCGACGCCGCAAATATGCCGATTCTATGAACAAAAACCAAGTCTATTGCAAGATTGCATGCTGCCGCAAGAATTGTTGTTATTCCAACACTACGAGTTTTCTTATGCGCAACATAAATTCCACCGATAAAGGAAGCCATTGAAGAGAAAAGCATACCCATAAAAAGAATAGGCATTTGGTAATACGCTTCCTTGTAATCACCTCGAATTAGTAACCAAAAAAGAATAGGCGTTGATGCAATAAGTAATGCCATTATTCCGACAAGAATTCCAAAAATGCTGTTAAACATCTCTGCATAATAAGAGTCTGCATCTGAATCCTTAGATGCTAGTGAGGCGTTCTCTTGCCAAGCAAATACAAAAGTTCCCTGCACGGTGGTAAACAAGGCTGGAATCTTATTTGCTACAGAGTATATTGCATTTGCTTCCAGTCCCATAAAAGCCGTTAATACTGCTCGATCAGAAAAACTAAGAACCCAATTAGACAAGCTATTCGGAATCATAGGCCAAGAGTAACTTAGCATTTCTTTTAAGGTACGTCTAGATAGCAATAAAAAATCAATTTTAGATAAAATGTGTCCTCGAACCAATAGCAATATCAGACCAATTATAGTTGCAACTGTAATTGAAGACAATACACCTACTAATCCCTGTTTTCCCACAAGAACCGTCAGAACAATTAATAGCATATTGGAAAAAGAGATAGCAACGGAACTTGCCGAATACAATTTGTTATTTGACAAGCCGCGAACAATCTGTTGCGTGGAAAGCATCAAAATGTCAGTAAAGAAATATAAACAGATCAACCACCTAATTACTGTTGTTACATTTCCCAAACAGAAATATAGAATTGCCAATGCAATAACTGATGTTGGTAAAATAAAAGCTATAATATTAGTAACAATTCTATTTGTCTCTTTTTTATCATTTCTTACGTCAATCAAGAATCGAAACGCAGCTGACTGAATCTGCAAAGTTGCTACCGGTAAGAACAAAGAAACCAATGTGCTGATAAGGTCATATGTGCCCATTTCAGTTTTCGTAAGTCCGCCAGTAATAATCGGGAGTGTAATGATACTCGAAATTTTTGGCAGAAATGTTCCAATCGCTATTATAAATGTATTTTTTGCAAGAGCCTTCTCTCTATCCATTACACCAAGTACCTCGCAATCTTGTCAAAACAATCATTTTTCTGGATTTCAGATACATGCTCTTTAATAATTTCTGCTTCTTTTTCTGCACTACTTAAAAGAACATCAATTGCCCCTTTTACATGCATGGCATTAAAAGAATCTTCCGTAATGTCAAAGGCAAATTGTTCCTGTCCAACATTCGCGGCAAGTTCTTTATATTTAATCGCCCATCCAAGAAGAATACATGGAATATAATTTCGATACGCATGAACGATTCCATGAAAGCGGGAACATATCACAAAATCAAATCGCTTTACAAACTCATCATACTCAATACAAGAAAACTCGTTATCAAGCAATCTAACCTTTTTGCTATCGAACTGTTCCGCAATTAATTTACAAATTGGAAAATCTTCTCTTGAATGTCTAAATATGTATACCGTTTTCTCTTTTTCGACAAGGTAGGATATAATATCCCTATACATCTGAATATTTCTTCCCTTATCACCGTGATTAAAACACTGTGTATTAGGTATAATCGCGACAGAACTCGTCTCCACCCTTGGAAGATTCATTTTTATCAAGGACTTCTTGTAAATATTAGAAAAATCCACGCCATTATTCTGAAGGACAAGATCTGTTGACAGCTGAACATTGGTTAGTCCAAACTGTTCAATCAGCATATCATACCCTTCTTTTTCTCTCGCAAAAATAACTTTAGGATATTTTAATAACTCACGAATTTCTGGTAACAAAAACTTCTTGTCTTTTGGGTAATCAAAACTACCAAAAGACTGTGGCATCATAATAATTGGAATATTGTATTTCTTTGCCAATCTAATATTATTTAAATACGATTCTTGGATTTCAATGCTCCATTTTTTTCCGAGATTAAAACCACTGACATCCATTATTAAATCAATACTCGCAATTGTGTTCTTAACCTCATTATATCTAAACAGATTGTTGCGTCTACCAATTACAAATTTGACGCAATCTTTTACCCAACACTTTGCTGCAAGTAAAAATTCACTATTGCTAAGTGCTATATGCTTTGCTGGTTCAGAATAATACAATTCACGAAATGCATATAGGTCTTCATCAAATACCTCGCATCCCGCAAAAAAAATCTCACAATCAGAAATACGCTTTTTAATTTCATCAACCGTGATGAACAACATTGACTGAGCGCCTTTGTTTTCAAAGTTTGCACCCACTATTAATACTCGTTTTACCATATCAACCTCAAATTATAATTAATAATTGTCATTATTGACATTTCGACAAAAAATGCAAATAATACAGCACTTCGTGTGTTATCCTCATCTTTCAATATCTATCAGTCCCCTAAAATCATTCAAAAATCTTTTCGAAGAAGCCATTGTTAATTTCTTATTCTTATATTTTTGCTTACGTTCTCTTATAAATCCAATAGCAGGATATATCTTTCTTAAATATAATCCTTTAAGTTTTATCCTTAATATTTCTTTATTGGTTAAATCTGATATATCACTTTCGAGCAATTTGAATGCATCACGCATATCAGCTCTGTTTCCAGACATACAAGCTGAATAATACAATTCTGCTCTCTTGGTATACATAGCCTCTCTCTTTTTTTTAGGCTCTAAATTATCCAACTCGCCTGCAAATTTTTCAAGTAACATTTCCTGTGCTCGTGTAAATCTGTCATATTTGGGATAAAATCTAACCTCAGTAATATCCTTTGCGACTAAAATCTTATCAACTCCGGCGATCTTCCCAAATTTAAGTGCTCGAATCATAAACTCAACATCCTGATACCTAAAAAACGTTTCATCGAATCCATTAACTGCATCATAAATATCTCTTTTAATGAATATATTGCTCCCTGTTCCAAGAAGACCTTGATTTGTTAGCAGATCCTCATACGAAAACCCTTTTTCTTTTGCTGACATAATATCAACCATGTTTTTTCCCCTTACAAAAAGAACATCACTATAAACCATATCTACTTGTTTCTCATCAGCCTTTAACACTAACTCTTGTATTCTTTCTGGGAAGAAAAAGTCATCATCATCTAAAAAAGCGAGATATTCTCCCTCTGCATTTCGTACACCTGTATTTCTTGCCGCTGCTCCATTTTTATTTATATTGTGAACGACATATTTAATTTCTCCTGCCGCAATATAGCTAGCAAGCATTTCCTCGGTCTCAATCTGTTTTGGTGTATCTTTCCCATTATCATCAACAACTATAACTTCAACATTCTTGTAGCTCTGTTTCAGTGAACTTTCTACTGCCCGTATCAGTTTAAATGTTCCATTACATGTTGTAATTATGATGCTAACCAACTTGGTCATAAGTAATCTCCCACCTCCATCATCTCTGCGTCAACTATTCCTTTTAATATATCATTTCATTGTTACTTAAATTCAGTTATTCTCACTAAAATCATAGCTACTGCATCTCAAACTGCATCCGCCATTAATGCTCAATTTACCTACCTGTTCTAAAATTTGTCTATAGATTTTATTACACTGACCTTACTCCCAGAAAAAAGCATAAGTCCTATACATCATTTGGCTATTGCCTAAAGTATAAAATTGTAAGAAATAACCGCCAATTATCAAGTATACACTTCCAACAATCAGCTTATTATTTTTATCAGAAATATTACTTATAAAGTTTGGAATAAACAAAACTAAGAACAGAAAATAATAATAATAAAGTCTAAAGACAACTGCATTTGCACTCGTAATTGGCCATAACAATGCACAAAATGCAACCATGTTAAAAACCGAAGTATTCCTATTCAAATTTGTTTGCATATTTTCTTCTAGAATCTTATCTTCAAAAAAAGGTCTACTCACAAAGTAACTCAATATCAACGTTCCAAGTATAAATAAATAGAGTTTTACACCGCCTGCAGTGTCGTTTGATTCATACGAATATCTAGAAAACATATTCAGAATTTTGTATATAACTGATCGAAGTCCAAATGATGCAATTATTCCTAAAAAAAACAGCCTGATGTTTCTTGGCGTATGTTTCACTCTTATTAGCCAATATACAGGAGCAAATATAAGTGCTGAAATATGCATAGATGCCGCCAATATAATAGCTATAAAATATTTAAAAAATTCATGCTTTTCAGCGAACATAAATGCGAGGCAACAAATTCCCATTGCAAGTGATTGTCTAATTCCAGCAAAAGTAAATGTATACATTCCAAACGCCAAATAGACAAATATACTAAACCAGTAGTTTTCTGAATATCTGAAAATCAGAATCATAACAGGTACGATTGCAATTATTGCAAATATTAAACTAGCAGAATGAAAATCCATAATCCTGCTGAGTAGAAACTCAATGAAAATATACCCTTTTTCAATAGATCTATTTTGCCAGAGATTAAAAACATCCGATATTGAAGATGTCGATTTTGCAATATCATATAACTGATGATACATCACTGTATCTTTGCCGACTGAATCTGCTCTCCAACCCGTTAATACTATTAGAATCATTGAAAACAGCATTATATATAAATTTTTTCCGTTTTTCTTTTCGTTCATCCTATTATTCCCAACTATAAAAGCATAGCGAGTAATCGGAATCAATAATAATGAGCACAAAAGCACAATCCACAGATACATACCCTCACCTCCTATATTTATGAAATTGCTTTTTGCTCCATATTCCCACAATTCATTAATAGTGTGTCATCCTTGATTACGCCGTGTATAACACAATTTGCACCTATAACACAATGATTACCAATGATTGATCCCGGTAAAATAACCACGTTACTGGCTATCCAACAATTACTCCCGATTGTAACTGTTCTGCTTTTGAATCCTTGATTCCTAATAGGAACATTTCTATCTGTATAGATGTGATTATGATCATATATTTTAACACCTTCTCCAAACAAACAATTGTCGCCAATTGTTATTAGTTCTTTGGCATTGAGTGAGCACCCATTATTAAAGAAGACGTCTCTTCCTATAATAATTTTTGCATCTTTATCTATATTTACAGAAAAATTCTTCCTAACAAAAACTGTATCTGCAAATTCTATTTTATTTCCGTATATTACCCTATATTTGGCAAGTTGCCTTATACAATTTAACCGCTCCATAAGATTGACTAATTTCATTGAGATGCTCCTTTATAAAACTCATACAACTTATTTGCTTCAACCTCAATATCATATCCCGCATTCCTCACTACTTGTACTCCTTCGCCTCGATTGCTTAATGGTGTACTAGCAATATTTTCAATCGCATTGATCCACGTTGAATTGTCTTCATCAAGTGAGCAATACTTCACCTTTTCTGTCAAAGCGACCTCGTTTGTTATCGTATCAGAAAGAATACAACTAAGCCCCGCACACTGAGCTTCAATTACAGATATTGGAAGTCCTTCGTATTTTGAAGTTAAAATATAAATGTCTGCTGCAGACAATAGTTCATTAACATCTGTTCTAACGCCAAGAATCAACGCCTTATCTTCAATTCCATAATTATTTATCTTGCTTCTAATGGTATCCAGTTTGTCTCCTGCACCGACAAGCAAAAGCATTGAATCTTTTTTTCCTTTTTGATATTCATAAAAAATATCAATTAAACGTTCCTGATTTTTTTGTTCTGATAATCTACCTACGCATAATAAAACCTGATTATCTCCCAATCCTAAATCCGTTCTCAATCTGGTTCTTGCCTGTTGATTAAATCGAAACTTGTCAATTCTAATAGCGTTTTTCATGACACTATATTTTTCATGATTTCCCCACATCCACTTTCCTGCATCCTCTCCACATGCAAATAAATATGTTGAATATTTTTTTGTTATCATTGTAGTTATTTTTCTAAACCACAACTGAATCAAATTCTCTTTTTCATATGCAGAATGACAATGAGAAATGATAACTTTGCACCCTTTCTTTTTTGCATGAATCAACGATAAAAATGCTCTATTTCCCAAGTGCGAGTGTATAACGTCATACTCACCTTGATCGATGATTTTATTAATATCTCTAACGGCACCAAAAAAATCTTTTCTGAATTTAACATATCTGAAGATATGAGCACCTCGCTTTTTTAATGGCTCTTCAAGAATCCCCTTTCCTGTATCATTTATAGCGAAATCAAAGACAATCTCATTAGGATTCATGAAGGAATAATAATCATACAATAATTTTTCGATTCCACCATCGTTCACTGCAACGACCAATTGTAAAACTTTTATCATCTTAATTTTCCTTTATATGCTTGATTATAGTAAAGTACTGAATATCTCAGCATTTCTATCGAGCACTTTCTGTTTATTAAATTCATTTACCTTTTTTATGTTGTACCTTCCAAATTTAGTTCTAAGGCTATCGTCGCTTCTCAATAACGATATTGCTTTACTCATGCCATCAATGTCCGTTGGGGCAACTGTAATCCCGCCTTTACCATCAATAATGCAATCTGTATTTCCTCGAATTTTCGAAGCCACAACAGGCAATCCTGCCGCCATAGCCTGCATAAGTGCCACCGATAAACCTTCCTGATACGACGGAAAAACATACAAATCCGAGGCCTTTAATATTTCATTAGCATCTTTTCGATATCCAGGAAGAAGCACATTCTTTTCAATCCCCAGATCCTTAACTAACTTCTTTAGAAACGGATATAATTCACCATCACCAACAACAATATAAAACATATCCGGAGTATATACCTTAGCAAACGCCCTAATGGAGGATTCATGATTTTTTCTTTTAATGCACTCACCAACTGAAGTTATAACAAAACTCTCTACAGGTATTCCCAGCTCTTCTTTTTTCTTCTTCTTATCAATGTTTAACGACAAGATATTGTCTACATCTACTCCAACTCCTGGAACGTAGTACGCCTTCTTTCGCACCTTCATTTTTTTTGCTACTTCATAATCTTCTAGGTTTGTTGTAATTATGATATCTGTTAATCTTGCCATTATAAATTCAACGGGTTTAAATATTAGATTCTTCTGCAACGAAGCTCCTTTATAGAAGAAAAAGCCATGTACTGTATACATAACTTTTTCAATTCCTATGCGTTTTGCTGCTAATCGAGACAATATACTGGCAACTGGATTATGCGTATCCAAAATTGCAATCTTTTCGTCTTTTAGTATACTTTTAATTTGCTTATATGCATTATAATTTTTTAATGAAAATGGTGTTCTTACAAAATCCACTTGATGCTTAATCACACCAATTTCATCTATTCTTTCTGTGAATCTATTATAATTTTTATCCGTAAAATCTGCTGCACAATGAACTTCACACCCTAATTTCTGCCACAGCCTCATATTGTCAATTTGAAATGAAGCAAAAAAATCCCCGTATGTCGCCACATATAACACTTTTTCCATCACAGCATCCTCCTTTTCATAAACTCAGCGGTTTTCTTTATCCCATCCTCAAGAGAAATCGATTTTAGGTTGCCATAATATTTCTCATATCTACTAATATCTAAGTAATTTACCGGAACATCTACCGCACGTCCGGGTTTATAAGCGACTTTCAATTCACAATTAAGTGCAATCTTTATGCTCTCTAATACTTCTCTAATACTTGTGCCATACCCACACCCTAAATTGAAGGTATGATGCTTGTTTTCCCCATTAGCAATATTTAAAATTCCTCTTACTGCATCATCTATATAAATGAAATCCCTTATTACAGAGCCATCTCCATAAATAGTAATTTCATCACCCTTAAGCGCCTTATATGTAAAAGTAGTTACAGCTCCAAGGATACCATTGGGTCTTTGATACGGCCCATAGGGATTAGCCAATCGAATAATTCTGTAATCCAAATCATACATATAATTATACAGATACAGGAGTTTCTCAATTGTAATCTTTTGTACACCATATGAAGATATCGGATTAGTTGGTGTCTCTTCAGAAAGTGGACACGCCGACTCCCTCCCGTAGACAGTGCCACCGGAAGATATAAACACCACTTTTTTTACCTCATATTTTACACAGGCTTCAAATAAATGAGAAGAAAACAAGACATTTGTCTCTATATCCTGTGAGATATGCTGATTAGACGTTGTTGGTACATTTGTACTAACCAAATGATAAACAATATCACTATTCTCTAAAACAGAATAATCCATATTTAAACTTAAATCGGATTCTACAATTTTTACATTATCTGCCATAACATCTTGACTGAAATACAAACGATTTTTATCGATAAGGGTTATTCTATTCGATGTATTTTTAGCAAGTTCAATTGTAAGATTTGTCCCTATAAAGCCAGCCGCTCCCAAAATCACTATATTCATTAGTCTATTCTCTTCCCATCAATTTTATTTATTGTTAGTGAATGCATTTTCATACTGGCCACAAATCTTATCCCATGTGTACTCTTCAGCCACGCGTTTTTTTGCTCTGCGGCCCATCTCAGCAATTTGATCTGCACTCATCTGATCTGCTTTATCAATCAGCTTTGCGAGACTCCCCGGCTTGCGGCCCCAGTACAAAGCACAATCTTCTGCAACTTCTTTATTAAATCCAACATCAACCAGCAGGTTCAAATCCGTGCTGCCAAGAGCTTCAATCAGCGATGGATTCGTACCGCCAACCGTATGACCATGGAAATAAGCATATGCATTCTCACGAATCTTCTTCAGCAGTTCCTGATCATAAACAGTACCAACAAATCTGATTCTCTTATCGTTCTTGAAATGAAGTTTTTCCTCAAGCTCATTCAGGAACTTCTCATTCACATTTGTAATAATGGCAAAGTCCTTTTTGCTCTTACTCTTCATGAACTCTCGAATCATGACTTCAAAAGAATTCTCTGGTACAAAACGACCGACGACAAGGTAGTAGTCATTTTTCGTCAGTCCTTTTTCTTTATACCAGTTCATCAGCTTCTCATCGTCATCAGCTAACTTACTGAGGGTTAAATCTGCACCATACGCAATAAACGTGGTCTTCGGATTTCTGCCCTTGATGCCTTTACCGTCATAGCATTCGTGGATATATTTTTCGATGTTCACGGAGTCACAGATAGCAAGATCGCAGTATTTGACCATCATCTGCTCAGAAATCTTCCAGTATTTCCGAATCGGCGCAGACCACTTTGCTCTCATCCACTCATGTCCGTCCGGATTCAAGTACACAGTACCGCCCAACTCATGAATCTCTTTATAAAAATGACCAGCAAAAGGTCCAATGCGACAAGCCATGATGTAAACAATTGGGTGCTTAATTTGATGTTCCTTTATATACTTACAGCAAGCCTTTAATGCCACAACATCATAATAAATTGCCTGTGCAGGTCCAATCTGGGGAATATCTATCTTGAAACAATGTGCATTGTGAAATTCAAACTCATGATCATTGATTCTAGTCACACCATCCACTTTTGCTTCGTCCATGCAGCCGTCACCATTAGCTTTACACGCCACATGATATTTAATATTTTTCTTGTTCTGGTGATACTCTGTAAGCTTATAAACAAAAGTCTCGTATCCGCCATATGCACCTAAGCTCTTAGCTCCTACCAGAAATACATGTTGAACTTCGTTTTTCCGCTGCATTCTTCCTACCCCTGTGTTCTTAAAATTTAAATGTATCCTTAAGTCCTAGCCACTCTTGATCCTTATCACTCAGATTAAGCTTCGTTCCATCGTCCAACATATATCCATCACAACTGGCACTACCCTTATACTCACCAACAACCTCAGGCCACTCTATGCCAATCTCCGGATCATTCCATGCCATTCCGCCTTCATCATTCGGATGCCAGAAATCATTCACCTTATAACAGAATTCTGCTTCATCAGAAAGCACAAGGAATCCATGAGCGAATCCTTCCGGTATGAGGAACTGTTTCTTATTTTCAGCAGAAAGTCTCACACCATACCACTTACCATAAGTCTCTGAATCGCTCCGAAGATCCACAGCCACATCGAATACCTCACCGCGCACAGCTCTTACCAGCTTGCACTGCGGATAGTTCTTCTGAAAGTGTAACCCTCTGAGGACGCCCTTGGTTGACATAGACTGATTATCCTGTACGAATTTCACATCTATTCCAGCTTCCTTCATATCTCTCTCATTATAAGTCTCCATGAAGTATCCTCTGCAGTCGCCATGAACTGCTGGCTCGATGACACACAGACCTTCTATGCCACCTACATTCTTCTCAACCTTTATCTGTCCCATCGTATCTATACCTCTTATTCTTAATACTCTGTTGTGGAGCAGACGCATTTAAAACGCTTGCGTGTGGCGTCTGCATAATCATCAGGTCTCCTCCCGCTAACGCGGGTTCCTCCTCATGATAAATCTTTAATATATCTGCTGAGTGCATCCTGCCATGTTGGAAGTGGCGTAAACCCAGCCTCTGCAAGTTTCTTATTGTCAAGTCTGCTATTGTAAGGCCTTGCCGCCTTTGAAAGTCCATACTCCTCTGTAGTAACAGGAGTTACCTTTGTATTATATCCAGCCTGTCTATATATCTCACAGGTGAAGTCATACCAGCTGATATACCCACCTTCATTGGTTGCATGATAGTAGCCATACTTCTCAGTCTCATTCATATCCACAAGAAGCCTTGCAAGATCAAGCGTATATGTAGGTGTTCCTATCTGGTCACATACTACTTTTACCTCATCATGAGTCTTACCTACAGATAGCATTGTCTTGATGAAGTTCTTTCCATTGAGGCCGAACACCCATGCTATCCTCACTATGAAGTACTTATCAAGCAATTCAGATACCGCAAGTTCTCCCTCAAGCTTTGTCTGTCCATACACATTAAGCGGAGCATAGTCTTTACAGTCCGGCTCCCATGGTATATCTCCCTGCCCATCAAACACGTAATCCGTGCTGGTATATGTCATCTTACAGTCAAGTAATTTACACACCTCTGCAATATTTCTCGTTCCACCGGCATTGATAGCACGAACCTTATTTATATTCTCTTCATCTTCTGCAGCGTCCACCGCAGTCCATGCCGCACAGTGGATAACTGCATCAGGCTTAATCTCTGTTATTATCTTTTCTACGGCAACCTTGTCGGTGATATCAAGCTGTACATAATCAGCCTTAGTCACTGGTGAACCGTCATCCACACCGCTATATTCTGGCTGTATGTCAGAACCAACGCCTTCATATCCACGCTTCAGAAGTTCATTCATCAAATCATGCCCTAGCTGACCACCAACACCTGTTACAAAGAATTTCATCCTCTTACCTCTTATCTGTTGCTATACATCTTCTCATAGTAGTTCTGATACTCGCCACTGATGATGGTCTCCCACCACTCTCGGTTGTCCAGATACCACTGTATTGTCTTCTTGATTCCGTCCTCAAACTTCGTCTCTGGAAGCCATCCAAGCTCGTTGTGGATCTTTGTAGGGTCTATGGCATATCTCATGTCATGTCCCTTTCTGTCTCCGACATGTGTGATAAGGTTCTCAGGCTTGCCAAGCTCCTTACAGATGATCTTCACTATATCTATATTCTTCTTCTCATTGTGTCCACCTACGTTGTAGACCTCTCCGACTCTTCCCTTGTGGATGATAAGGTCTATCGCCTTACAGTGATCCTCCACATAGAGCCAGTCGCGCACGTTAAGCCCCTCTCCATATACCGGAAGCGGCTTGTCTGCCAGCGCATTCGCTATCATAAGCGGTATCAGCTTCTCAGGGAAATGATACGGACCATAGTTGTTTGAACATCTGCTGATGGTAACTGGAAGTCCATATGTCCTGTGATAAGCAAGAACCAGCAGATCTGCTCCAGCCTTGGAGCTGCTGTATGGTGAGCTTGTATGTATAGGAGTCTCCTCTGTGAAGAAGAGATCTGGTCTGTCAAGTGGAAGGTCACCATATACCTCATCGGTACTTACCTGGTGATATCTCTGGATACCATACTTTCTACATGCATCCATCAGTGTGGCTGTTCCTATGATATTTGTCTGAAGGAATATCTCTGGGTTCTCTATGGATCTGTCTACGTGAGACTCTGCAGCGAAGTTCACAACCATATCTGGATGTTCCTCTTCGAATAACTTATATACGCCCTCTCTATCACATATATCAAGCTTCACGAATCTGAAGTTTGGATTGTCCATAACCGGCTCAAGTGTTGACAGATTGCCAGCATATGTAAGCTTGTCAAGACATATGATTCTGTAGTCCGGGTACTTCTTAAGCATGTGGAATACAAAGTTACTTCCTATAAATCCTGCTCCACCTGTTACAATTATTGTCATAATTAACCTCCTCGCATTTACCTCTTAATCTTTAGCAAATGCTCAATGTATCTATATTCTAATAAAGATGCTCCTGGTATTTACCATCTAATACATCTTTAAGGTACTGTCCATACTGATTCTTCTTCAGCACCTCATACACCTTGAGAACTTCTTCCCTGCTGATCCAGCCATTCAGGTATGCTATCTCCTCAAGGCATGCTATCTTCCTGTGCTGATGCTGCTCCACGGTCTTTACAAAGTTGGTTGCATCCACCAGGCTCTCATGTGTTCCTGTATCAAGCCATGTGAATCCCTGTCCGAGGAGCTCCACGTTCAGATTGCCGCTCTCTAGATATATCCTGTTCAGATCAGTGATCTCCAGTTCACCTCTTGCTGATGGCTTAAGCCCCTTCGCATACTCTACAACTCTGTTGTCATAGAAATACAGTCCGGTCACACAATAGTTGCTCTTCGGCTTCTCCGGTTTCTCCTCTATGGATATGGCCTTGCCGTTCTCATCAAACTCAACTATGCCAAACCTCTCCGGGTCATCCACATAGTAACCGAACACTGTAGCACCCTTGCCACCTTCAGCATTTGCCACAGCTGCATTGAGTCTCTTCTTGAGTCCATGACCCGCGAATATGTTATCACCCAACACCATAGCCACACTGTCATCGCCAATGAAGTCCGCGCCGATGATGAATGCCTGAGCCAATCCATCTGGTGACGGCTGTACTGCGTATGACAGTTCTATGCCGAACTGATGTCCGTCACCCAGAAGTTCCTTGAATCTAGGTGTATCCGCTGGAGTTGAGATGATAAGAATCTCTCTTATTCCCGCATTCATAAGCACCGACAACGGATAGTATATCATCGGCTTGTCATATATTGGTAACAGCTGTTTGCTCGTCACCATAGTCAGTGGGTACAATCTTGTGCCGGAGCCTCCGGCTAGTATTATTCCTTTCATCTATCTTCCTCCTCCTACTTCGACCCTTCCCTACCAAGCACAACCTTGATAGTCTTCAGCACTATCTTCACATCCAGTCCAAAGCTCCAGTTCTCTATATACTCCGTATCCAGTCTCACGACCTCCTCGAAGTCTGTGATATCACTTCGGCCGCTCACCTGCCACATTCCGGTGATTCCCGGTTTCGTAGCAAGACGGCTCTTGTGGTGCATCTCATACTGCTCCACCTCAGAGATGAGAGGTGGTCTTGTTCCAACCAGTGAGAGTTCACCTTTCAGCACATTGAAGAACTGTGGGAACTCGTCTATGGAGAAGTCTCTGATATACTGACCGATTCCCTTCTTCTTGGTGCCGTCCGGCAGGATCTTGTTGCCTATAACTCTCGGGTCGAAGTCCATCTTGAACATCTTCGAATCGCTCATGGTGTTCTGTTCCATGAGTTCCTTCTTGCGCTCCTCAGCGTCCATGTACATGCTTCGGAACTTGTACATCTTGAATATCTTGCCGTTCAGTCCCACTCTCTCCTGCTTGAAGAAGATCGGTCCCGGGGACTTGATGTATATGATAGGTCCTATAAATATAGTGAGGATGAGCGTGAATATACTTCCCACCAGACCACCTATTATATCTGCCGTTCTCTTGAGCAGCATCTGCTTTGGTGTTGCGTAGTTCATCATAGTCGTGACCACGGTCTCACCGTTTATCTTCTGGATGAGCTGCTTGTCACCGTGGGTCTTCACGATGGATGATATACACATGTGAACCGTGATTCCGCCCTCGACAAACGCCTCTATCAAAGTGTTCGCATATCCGTATGCTCCACGCACATCTACGTATATCTCGTCCACCCATGCTGTTCTCACATAATCAACTGCACTGTTGTAATCCGCCACCACCGGCACTCCCTGGATTTCCTGACCGACGAGGTTTGCATCTATCACCATAACTCCTACTATATCAAATCCAGAGTAGTTCTTCTCCTTGAGCCTTGCCACCACATCATCTGCTATATGTCTGGTGGTCATGACCAGGAGCTTCCTGCCCTTGCCCTTCTCTGCATATTTCTCAAGGTGCTTCTTCCACAGACTCCTCACTGCAAATGTGGCATACACATATATGGCCCACATGAGCATGATGGTCGTCCTGGAATATATAGATGTATCCTTGAGGACAAACACATACAGAAGGAGCAGTGCAACGATCACGAAACCGTTCTTGAAACTGGATACGAATTCCTTAAAGTATCCTCTTCTGAGAACGCCCTCATATGTATTCAGGAATATCATGGCTACTATATCCGCAAGCTCTGTGATGATAGCCAATGCCAGATAATCTCTGCTCGCATACGGATTTACCATGCCGTGTCTGATATGAAATGCCACTAGAAACGATAACTGCAGCACTATTAGATCAAGCAGCATGAAATCAAAATGTTTCAGCCACCCTTTTGCGCCTTTCTGATACATAATTTTCTCTCCTCATCCTCTGTCGTCAGGTCCATATTTGTGTCCGCATGACCCGGTCTGTTGATTCATACATGAAATGACTCAGCCCGTGTGATTGTCGGCTGAACCATTTCATCTGTAAACCATGATATGTATTAAATGATCTATTATTTATCACCCACACCGGCGGCGCGGAACGTCCTGTGGCATGGACATTCGTTTTGCGCCACCGGCTAGGGCTTGTAACTATTTAACATAGCAGGATGATTATTTAACCTTGTAAATAACTGACTTGCTGTATGCCTTGTAGTTCTTTGTTGCAGCAACCTTAACAGTGATTCTTACCTTTGTGCCCTTCTTGACACCCTTGCCAACAGTAATCTTGCCATTCTTAACCTTGACCTTCTTATTGCCGGACTTGTAAGTAACCTTTGCCTTTGCCTTAACACCAGATACAGTGATCTTCTTCTTAGAAGCATTTACCTTAACCTTAACAGACTTCTGAGCAGCCTTGTTAATTGTGTAGTAAATTGTCTTTGTACCCTTGTAGTTGTTGATACCCTTTACGGTAATCTTATACTTGCCAGCGTTCTTAGCCTTAGTTACACCAGTAATCTTGTAATCAGTACCTCTCTTGAGAACTGTGTTACCATACTTAACTGTAACCTTGGTTGTCTGATTCTTAGCATTGTATGTCTTTGCAGCAGCAGTAGCCTTGTAGCTCTGCTGTGCGTTAACTGTGTACTTAACTGTTGTCTCGCCTGAATAGTTTCCTATTCCCTTGATCTTAACTGTGTATGTACCAGCCTTTGTTGCCTTAAGGTTTCCTGAAACGACTGTGAAATCCTTGTTCAGGGTAAGTGTCTTACCGTTAACAACAATTGTTGTTGTCTGGCTCTTTGCATTGTATGTAAGAGACTTTGCTGTAGCAGACTTAACGTCTACTTTAGCTGGTGATGATGTAGCTGCAAATGCAACTGTTGGCACCATCATTGCGATACATACAACTATAGCCAAAAGCTTCTTTAAATTCTTCACAATAAATTCCTCCTTCCCGAAAAGTTCTATTGTATTGAATTTATGATAAAACGCCCTGCACGCCACTATACATTGCGTTATATCCAAAGTGAATTATTTTGACGGGGTGCTGTCGCTGGAGGCTGCAGCCTCTTTGCCGTAAGTGCCATAACCATAGCCATACTGGCTATAGTATTTGCCATACTTGCCGTAATATTTCTTGTATGCTCTCCCCGTTGTCTGGGCTCTGTTGAGTATGACTCCAAGCAGCGTACAACCTACCTGGTCAAGCTGCTGGAATGACTGTTTGATGAGACTTCTTGATGTCTCACCTGCTCTGACTACCAGCGCTGCGCCATCGCACAGTGATGCGATCTGAGCGGCATCCGCCACACTGCCAAGCGGTGGCGAGTCTATAATGACATACCTATATGTCTCTGCCAGCTTGTCAAGAAGCTCTGCAAATCTGGCATCCTCCAGAAGAGCCGATGGATTCTCCAGAAGGTTCATACAAGGTACGATGTATGCATTTTCTACCTGTGTTTCATAGATGACATCCTCCATCTCAGACTGTCCCGACAGGAAATATCCAAGATCAGGAAGCTTGTCAGCATCCTTTATATGATGTCTCTCCTTTATGACTGACTTACGAAGATCCACATCCACCAGCACTGCAGGGAATCCTGCCTCGGCGAGCATCTTCCACAGGTTGATCGCTACGCTGCTCTTGCCCTCATTTGGCATGCTGCTGGTTATGAGTATCTTTCTTGTGTTCTTGCCACAGAACTTTATGTTGATCCTGAGCCGGTTCATCGCCTCCTCCACTGCATATGGGAGTTCCTGAAACTCTATGTTAAGCTTCTTCATGCTCTGACCCTCTCTTTCCTGTTGTGTTTCTTTCCAAATTCATCCTCTGTGTCGTCTGTCCTGAACTGATCACTCTCAGGTATTGTCGTGAGCGGTACTATTCCGAAATACTTCTCCATGTCGTCTGCTGAGTGGATCGTGTCATCCATCAGGTATCCCACAATGACGATCAGACAGTAGATGAGTGCTCCAAGCAATGCTCCGATGGCCGTGTACTTAAGATAGCTTGGTCCGACCTTCTGGTCAGCCACCCTGGCAATCTGTGCTATGTTAGGTGCGCTTGTGCTCATGGTATCCGGGAGATACTCTATCGACACGTTCGCCAGTGTATTTGCAATGTCACATGCCTGCTGCTTGTCAGTGCTTGTGGCTGTGATTTTCAGGACTCGTGTGTCTGAAGGATTCTCAAGGGCTATCATCTTGGCAAGCCCCTCTGAGTCCATGTCAAGGCCGAGCTTTTCGATGACCTGGTCGAGAACCGGATAGCTGAGTATCAGGTCTTCGTAATCCTTGGTCAGGGATGAACCGATGTTCAAATCCTGGAGATTTACTATGGAATCATCTGATGCTGATACCACGTACAGCTTGGCTGTCGACTGGTATGTCGGCTTGATCAGGAAGTATGCGTATGCGTTGAACAGCACCGCACCGATCAGAAAGCACAGTATGATGTATGGGAGCTTCTCCAGAAGCGCCATTCCCATGTCCAGGAGATCGATCTCGTTTTCATCATCCTCTGTATTCTTGTATGTGTTCACTGCGGCTATCTGTGTGGTCTCATCCTGCACAGCAGCCATTTTCTTGTTGGAATTCATATATTCCCTCCATCCGTTTTTTGTATCTATATCCCCTGCATCAAATGTATGATGCTAGTTATATTCCTTGTAGAACAGCTCTACGATCGCCCGCTGAAGGCTGTCCGCATCCGGCTCCACCTCGACAAATCCGAGGTCATCTATGGTCTCTGTTCCATCTATCGACACCGTTCCGGCGTCCTTTTCCTTGAGAACAAGGAGTGCCAGCTTGGAGAATTTCTGTGAGTTTATGTCAGTCACCATGTAATCTCCCAGAGCGTCATATATGGTCAGTGGATATGTGTTATCCTCGCTGCACTTTGCCGCCAGATTCTCCTTGAGTCCTGCCTTGTACACCTCCTGACGCTTCATACGCTGGGTGTTGGATTCGTCTCCCACGTCGAATCTGTCATGGATGAAATGTACTGCCTGCTCATCAGTCAGTGTGATGGTCTCTCCCTGCTTCATGGTCTTATCGACCTTGGAGAAATCATCCTCTATGGTAACTGTGACTCCACCAGCCAGATTGTTGATGGTTCCTATGGCTCCCATATTCACCGCTGCGTATCCGTCTATCTTCTGGCCGCCAAGGAAGTTTGACACCGCCTTGACCACGTTCTCGCAGCTTATCTCCATGCCATCACCATTCTCGTGTGCCAGAGCAAGCTGAGCCGGACTCGTCGCCACATAGGTTCCATCGGGATCCAGTGTGTCCTGCTCCACTATGGTATTTCTGTCTATGCTCAGCGTCTTGTATGTTCCATCTGTCAGGTCTCTGACCATCAGCATGACCACATCGCATCGGCCTGCCCCCTCATAATCGGTGACTTTCTGAACCTTGCCCATGTTGTCGATTCCCATAAAAAGATAGGTTTCTATATTCTTCTTGGGAACGTATTTGACACCGTCCACCTCGATCAGGCCTTCGACCGCCTGTGTGCCCGATGCATTGTGTGATGCATTTCCTTTGGTCGGTCTGAGTGCTATTGCCAGTGCAATGCACACGACCAGCACGGCTGCGGTCACAAGTCCAAGCTTCTTGTATATTCTCTTTTTCTCTGATAGTGTTCTGTTCCTGTATGACATATGTATCACCTCGTCGGAATGTAATGTGCTATCTCAGAACGTTCAGCATAAGCAGGTCTATTCCCGCTGTAGGCCACTTCTTCTCGCACACAATAAGACCGCACAGTATTATGAACAGCACAATACTGATGATTATCGCTGTCTTCTTAGACATGTTGTTGTCCTCCATCTATCTGTTTATCTTTTACATGTTTCGTTGTTATTGCTGATTATGGGTGTATCTGATGTTCTTTCAGGAGCTTTGTTCCGTAGCTGTCCATGTTATCAAGAAATTCATGTCCCAGCTTCTTCTCCAGCACCTCGCGGCCCATCCACAAGTTCGGCACCCTGTGATGCATACCATGGCAGTCGCTTCCTATGATGTGTGCCTGTCCTTTCTTGAACATCTTGAGCATTTTGCCCTTCTGCCTGAAATCCAGAAGTGTCTCCGCATTCACCTGCACCGTAACTGGCAGTTCAAGGATCTGTCTCACATATGGCTTGTTGCCTGGTATCTGTAAGAATCGCTCTATATGAGCTAATATGATATGGAAATGTCTCTTCTCAATTAAGTCTCGTACTTCCTGCACTACCGAATCACTCCATGTCACAAACGGCATCTCCAGCAACATGATATCAGTTCCTTCTACTTTTAGTGCGTCCGTTTTCTCCGCTCTGCTTATTCCTGCAAAGAACGCGACCTCTGCCCCCATTATAATCTGCGGTATGTCCATATTCTCAGCCATGACCTTGTCATATGCTTTCTGTCTTGAATCAATGAACCTCTCCACAGTGTTTGAATCAGCATAAAAGTGCGGCGTCGCTATCATCGTATCCACGCCGTGCTCTTTGCACATTCGAAGCATGCCTATAGATGTCTCGACATTCCTGCTGCCGTCGTCTATACCCGGCAGTATGTGTGAATGAAAATCTATAACACCCATGTTTTCCTCCTGTTTTCTTTATAAAAAACTATAAATATTTATATAGGAAAATTCTTTGTACATGCTCACACCCTAATTTAACAGTTTCTTCACAATTTTTCAATTCCATTTGCGATTTAAAATCGACAAAAATCCTCGTTGATTTTTTGCTTAACTATACAATTTGTATAAAACATTCTATTTTCTTAATCCAATTTCTTCCATCATAAAAAAGCGGGATATGAAATTTCATATCCCGCCGTGTCAATCTCTTCTTTATTCTATTATACATACATCTCCGAGCCGTTGCCTAGGCAGTATATTCCAAGCTGTCCGCCCTTGCCGCATCCGCAGTCGATGGCAACGTTATTGTTCTTCTTCACTATCTTGCCATCACCGCCGAGCTCTGTGGTTGGCACATGTCCAACGACGAGTGTTCTGTTCTTGTAATATGTCTTGTCCAGATCTGCAGGCTCTGTGATGAAATCCTCTGTGTCATACTCATCCAGTTCCTTCTTCGGATCGAAGTTTCTTATTCCGGCATGAACCAGTACGAATTTCTTTCTCGCCATCATCACTTCAAGGAATGCTTCCTCGGAAATCTCATCTATATACTCTATGACATCCTCGCGCTCTTCATCGTCAAGCTGCAGGAACTCCTCCACCGCACCTGAGAGCTCTTCTCCAAGCATGGATGTTATCTTGTCTACCAGCATCTGTGGTGGCACCTCACCTGTGGACTGGATATGGTCATTCAATGCCTTGAGTGCCTGTGTGATCTTGTACTCGTTCTCACCGACAACTGCGATGACATTATCTCTGCTCATCATATCCTGAAGTATCTTCATGGATCCGCCGCCTGCACCGATTATATTGCCAAGGACATACAGGACATCCTCGCCCTCAAGGGTGCTGATGACAGCCTCCTCGTTCATGATATCCTCTTCCTTTATATCGTCAAGGTTCTGAAACTTGAGCTTCTTGAGTGCTCTCTTGTATGCCTCATAATCCCCGTTAATTCCTGAAATAGCATAAAACATGTCTATCATCCTCCTAAGTCTTTTCCTTCTGCCGACGGTGAGCCTGTCTGTTCACGTCCTGACTATTATAACATATTTTCCATATCATGTAGATATGTATGCGTATTTTTTGAGGTAGGTTTTTCGACGTTTTACGAGCGTCTGCCAAGCTCCCAGAATGCCACGGCACTGGCCGCAGCCACGTTCAGGCTGTCCACTCCGTGATACATAGGTATCTTCACTGTGTAGTCGCTGGAATCTATGGTCTCTGTCCTGAGGCCTTCTCCCTCGGTTCCCAATATGACCGCAAGTCTGTCGATCTGCTTCAGCTCCGGATCGTGTATGTCTATCGTGTCATTTCTTAACGCCATGGATGCCGTCCTGAAGTCCATACTGTGAAGTTGTTCCATCCCAAACTCCGGCCATATGCCATGATCTGCTTTATTGTGTGCAAGACCCAAGGTGTCAAATGTAATATATGTCCACGGTATCTGGAACACCGTTCCCATGCTGACCCTGGCCGCCCTCCTGTAGAGTGGGTCGCTGCAGCCCGGCGTGAGCAGTACCGCATCCATCCCGAGCGCCGCCGCACTTCTAAATATAGCCCCCACATTTGTCGGGTTCATCACTTCCTCAAGCACCGCTATTCTGGAGGCATGTTCACACACGCTCTCAACAGACGGCAGCTCTGCTCTCCTCATGGCGCACAGCATCCCCCTTGTCAGGGCAAATCCCGTGAGCTTCGTGAGAACATCAAATGGTGCTGTGTATATCGGTATATCTCCGCACCGCTTTATTATATCCGCGCACTGTCCTTCCACGTGCCTGTCTTCCAATAGAATGGACACTGGCTCGTAACCCGCATCCAGTGCCCTCTCTATGACCTTTGGACTCTCTGCTATGAACAGCCCGGAAGCCGGTTCATATATGTGCGCCAGTTGATTCTCTGACATGCGCGCATATATGTCAAGCTCGGGTGCCGAAAGGTCGGTTATATTTATTATTCTCATATCTGTACCTTATCCAGTGCATTTTCAAGATCTGCTATTATGTCTTTTACATTCTCAATGCCCACCGACAGTCTCACAAGATCAGGACTTACTCCTGCCGCCAGAAGCTCCTCGTCATTCATCTGTCTGTGTGTAGCTGATGCAGGATGAAGAACGCATGTATGTGCATCCGCCACATGTGTTGCTATCATCGCAACCTTGAGTTCCTTCATGAAGGCCTCCGCAGCAGCTCTTCCTCCCTTGACGCCAAATGACACAACTCCACATGTGCCGTCCGGCATATACTTCTTAGCACGCTCGTAATACTTGCTGCTCTCAAGTCCAGGATAATTTACCCAGGCTATCTTATCGTGCGCCTCAAGGAACTTCGCAACCGCCAGTGCGTTCTCACAGTGACGTGGCATACGCACGTGAAGCGACTCCAGTCCAAGATTTAGCATGTACGAATTCATGGGTGCAGGTATCGGGCCGAGATCTCTCATAAGCTGTGCCACGATCTTGTTGATATATGCGCCGCCCTGGCCGAACTTCTCTGCGTATACCACTCCGTGATATGACTCATCAGGTGTGGTGAGTCCTGGGAACTTGTCTGCGTGTGCCATCCAGTCGAATTTGCCTGAATCCACGATCGCCCCACCCACGGTTGCATCATGTCCGTCCATGTACTTCGTGGTGGAGTGTGTGACTATGTCTGCGCCCCACTCTATAGGTCTGCAGTTGATCGGTGTGGCAAATGTGTTGTCCACGATGAGTGGTACTCCGTGTGCATGTGCCGCATTTGCAAATCTCTCTATATCGAATACTATGAGTGCCGGATTGGCTATGGTCTCGCCAAACACGGCCTTGGTGTTCGGTCTGAACGCTGCCTCAAGTTCCTCATCTGAGCAGTCAGGATCCACAAATGTGAATTCCACACCCATTCTCTTCATGGTCACAGCAAAAAGGTTGAAGCTTCCTCCGTATATGGTGGATGATGCCACAACGTGATCTCCCACTCCGGCAATGTTGAATACCGAGAAGAATGTTGCTGCCTGTCCTGACGATGTGAGCACTGCTGCCGATCCCCCCTCCAGGGCACATATCTTGGCTGCCACATAGTCATTTGTCGGATTTGCAAGTCTGGTGTAGAAATAGCCGCTCTCCTCAAGGTCAAACAGCTTACCCATATCCTCGCTCGTGTCGTACTTGAACGTTGTGCTCTGTACGATCGGTATCATTCTTGACTCTCCATTCTTAGGCTGGTATCCAGCCTGTATACACATAGTCTCTCTTTCCATTATCCCTTTATTCTCCTTTAAATTAATAGCGCTCTACTACTTTGCGCTCTATATTCTCATTGTTCAGAATGAACATGTATCTTCCATTCACCAGACGTATGTCCTGCTCTGCCGCGGATATATCTATGTTCAGTGAATTTCTCACGACCACATTCAGATCAGCATTATTGCTGGACAGCATGCCTGTGCCGTCTCTGCTTCCAAGTGCGAAGCACGCCTCGCCCTGAACCGCCAGCCTTGAGTTGGCGTCCGTCATGCGTATGTCTGCTATTCCATGGTCAGATCCCATGGCTATGCACGAATTGCCCTTAAGGTTCATGTCCACATGTGCTCTGCTTATATCTACGCTGCATCCATCTCCGTCCAGGGTTCCAACCGCCACGTATCTGTTGCCCGATCCTCTGAGCGATATGGATGTGTTCTTTATCGCGATATCTGCGTGCTGGCTCACCGAGCCGATGGCGACTCCATTTGCAGCCTCATAGGTTATGTCTATGTCCGCCTGCAGGAGATTCAGATTCACCGGGGTGCTTATGCTTCCAATAGCAACTCCGTTCTCGCCGTTGATATACAGGTCGTATCGTCCCTTCTCTATACGTATATCTCCTCCGAGTCCGGCGCCTATTGCCACTCCGTTCACACCGTTTGTTTCTATATTAATGGCACCCTCCTGCTTGAACTTCATGACTCCATGCTTTGAATGAATGTCATTGCCTATTCCGTAATAGCTGTTACCGTTGACGCGGATCATTATATCCCCATCTCCGATAAATGTCACTCTGGACGACTCCGGTATCTTTATTCCGTCATTCCTGCAGAAATTCTTACCCTCAAGCATGATGTGCAGATCCGTATTCTCACCGCAGTCTATACAAGGCTTGTCACGGTCGCCCGAGAAGCTTACATTCTGCAGCACTATGGTTCCGGTGAAACCATCCTTTATCTTGAGTGTCATATCTGACTTGAAGCCCTGTGCGCCGACTATGCGGACATTGTTGTCGCCACCGGCTCTCTGTGCCACAACTATCTTCCTGATTCCCCGGGATGCGAGCTTCAGAAGCGATGCACTTCTCTCATGCTCCATGACAAATATGCTGCTGTTCTCAGCCACCTCTTCCTGTTGGTTGTACTGAACTATCTCATTCACAACCTGTGGGGATATGAGCTGTACCACCTCCGCGTTCGGATGGGCGGTATAGTATCCCTGAATGAGATCCGCACCGAGCTGGATGACGGTCTTCATCTCCTTCGTGGTCTCAACGCCCTCTGCCAGCGCCTTGATGTTGTTGGTCGAGGTGAATTCTATTATATCCTTGACGAAATGCTGTCTGTGTGGGTCTGCATCGATCCCTGTCAGAAGCATTCTGTCTATCTTCACATACTCAGGCATATACCTGAGAAGATTGTTTACATTTGAATAGCCTGAGCCGTAGTCGTCTATGGCGATCTCCATGCCATTTCCTCTGAGAAATGCCTTGAGATCATTCAGTTCCGCATCCGACAGCTCTGCTCCCTCGGTAAATTCTATGACGATGCCTGCACACTGGAGCGTCTTCACCTTTGAAATGAATTCATTTCTGTCCTGTGCGTTGAGCATATGCCCCGGCATGCTGTTGATAAATACCTTCTTGCCCCTGAACATCTCAGGATTCGATGCCACGATCTCCACGACGTTGAACAGTGTGAGTTTTTCCACATCGTACAGTCTGTTCAGTCTCTCTGCACTCTCCAGAAGCTCCGGGGGTGACATTCTCATAGGAACAAGTATCCTCATAAGTGCCTCGTATGCAAATATGCTTCCGTCACGGGCACTTACTATAGGCTGGAAATGATATGTGAGCATGTTGTTGTCCAGTATCATAGCTACTATCTCATCTCTCTCCAGATCCCTGTTCGTTATCGTCGCTTTGTTGCGTCCCTTGGCATTGTTCTGTTCTTTTATGCGGTTCTTCTGGTTGACCGTATCGTTGATGAGGGTCTCCAGCTCGGCAGATGACTTGACCAGAGCCTTCTTACATCCGTAATATATACCGAGCTCGTAATCGTCCTTTCCGCCACTGTTTGCCGCCTCAAGCTTCTTCTTGAGTTCCTCGGCTATATATTCTCCCCTTGAGATATCGCCACTCTTTGCCACTGTGGCTATGACGAACTCGTCATTTCCCATCCTCATGGATATCTCGTATGGGGTAAGTACCTCATTTATCGACTGGGCAACATAGCTCAGGACTCTGTCACCCTCTGTTCTTCCGTAATTGCTGTTTATCTGGCGTGTATTCTTCAGATCCACCGCCAATACAAGTATCTCAGACTTCTCTTCAGCGGCCTGGATTATCATGTCATTTGCCCTGCCTATGAAGCCTCTGTAGTTGTACATTCCGGTGAGACCGTCTCTTATCTGATCCGCCTCAAGCTTGTTTAGAAGTACATTGAGTCCCTGATGTCTTGCAAATGACTCCATGTCCCTGGCAACCGTCTTGATCCAGGATCTGTATACCTCTTCGTACACCCTCGGCTCTGCACCATAGTTCACCACTGCATAGCCAAAGCTTCTGTCCTGGAAGAACAATGGTGTAAATATGAACGCTGTAGGATAATCCCTGTCCTCGTACAGCTCCGGCAACAGCTTCGCAGACTCGAATACGTCGTCGTAGCGTATGTGTCTCTCTTCTTTTTCATCCGGGCCGCACTTTATCAGTCTGTATACATGATCTGTGTAACCGTGGCGAAGTGCCTCATCGCCGGTCATGACCTCCGGATTTCTCCAGTAGTCGTTCAGGCACAGATGGAAGCTCTCAAATGGTCTTATCTGGTACACGTATTTCGACACGGTGTCGAAGAATGACTCCACGCTCGTCTGTGCCACAAGGTCATCCGCCATGTTGTTGAAGCAGGAGTAGAAGCCGGTCTCTGAGAGGTCTGTCTCCCATTTGTCTCTTCTGATCCTGACTGTCTCTCGTTCCCAGCCCTCACAGCCACAGGTTCCACCTATGTACAGCTCCACGTTGGACTTGAATTCCGGTACGTCATGTCCGTTGAGCTTTGCATCTATATATTTCATACAGTAGTGCCCGCAGTCACCCGCCGGTATGTCCGCAGATGTGATCGGAACAGGACTGTTTCTTCCGTCTTCTATGGAGTCATAGCCCACCACGGCTATGTCCTCGGGAACTCTTATTCCATATCTGTCAAATGCGGTGCACACTCCGATGGCCATACAGTCATTTGCACATACGATGGCATCCGGCAGATGCTCCATATCCTTCACAAGCTCGTCCACCATGTAGTCGCCGCTGTCGTACCAGTATGTTCCATAATATATCATGTCGTCCGTAACCGGCAGGTTGTGCGCCTTCATGCTGTCTATGTAACCGGCGAGTCGCTGCTTGGAGTGTATGTGCCCCTTGAGTCCGTTGAGGAAATATATATTCTTGTGTCCGTGAACCTCTATAAGGTGATCCACGAGTTTTACTATAGGGGTATAATGATCCATCATGACCGTTGGGAATATGTTATTCTCTTTGTCGACTACCACTACCACACCATTTGCAAATTCTGACTGCAGGCGCTTCTCCAGCTTTTCTACGACTCCCGGAGTCTGTATGGTGTCCTGACACAATACCACAGCATCAAAAAGGTTAAAATTAATAAGGTTGTAGATGTTTGAATCTCCAACCTCCCTGTATGTTGAATCCTGGTACTTCAAAAACATGGAAAATATGCAGACATCGTAATTCATATCATATGCCTGCTTCAGAAATCCCTGCATGAAGCGATTCTGTGTATTCTCTTCAACCTGTGCTGTTATAACGCATATTCTCTTCCTGTTGCTCATCTGATCATCCCCAACTACATTTTTAGAACATTCTTTATGCAATTATATCATGTTTACAGGTTAAAAAAAACCTTATTTATGCAATTTGACAAATGCCATAGTTTCTGTCTACATTTTTAGTCTATTTTTCACCTCAAGCGCCGTGCGAGTGGTTGCAAGGCCTCCACGCGCAGTCTCCTTCAGTGTATCGGACATGTCTGCACCGATACGTCTCATGGCATCTATGACCTCATCTACAGGGATAGCACTGGTTATTCCCGCCAGCGCCATCTGCGCAGATGTGACAGCATTTACTGCGCCTGCCACATTTCTCTTGACACACGGAACCTCCACAAGACCACACACAGGATCACACGCCAGTCCCAGCATATTCTTGAGTGCCAGCGCCGCTGCATTTGCCATGACCCGTGCATCTCCGCCCTGAAGATATGCCAGTCCCGCTGCTGCCATGGCGGAAGCTGAACCTATCTCCGCCTGACATCCGCCCGAGGCTCCGGCTATGGATGCGTTCTCCGCTATGACATTTCCGGCACCGGCTGACACATACATCGCGTGTACCATCTGCTCGTCGGTCATATTTAGCTGTTCCTGTGCCGTGAGAAATACCGCCGGGATCACTCCGCAGGAGCCCGCCGTCGGAGCCGCGACTATACGCCTCATGCACGCATTTGACTCGCCCATCTTGACTGCCCTCTCCATGACACGGCCGATGAAATCACCGCAAATGTTCTTCCCGGCTTCATTATATATATGAAGCTTCCCACCATCTCCGCCCACAAGTCCTGAGGCAGATCTGAGTTCTGCTCTGTAATCATCGTCAGCTTTCTTCATGGCGGCATACAGTTTTTCCATAGCCGCATAGGATATATCTGCAGTCACACCGCGCTCCTGCATATCGCTTTCCATCACCACCTGCCAGAACGGCTTATTTTCTTCATCGCTTATATTGATTATATCCTTTATTGAATGATACATGTTCAGTCGTCCCTCCTGTCAGTTTCAAGTCCCAGATACGTCACCTTGTTCACACCTTCAACTCTCTTCAGCCAATCGATGCCTTCCTGTGGCACCTCCTGATCGCACTCTATGACCATGACCGCCTCACCGCCACGCTGTGCGCGGTATAGCTGCATCGTGGCTATATTTACCCCTTTGTGTGCCAGCATGGATGTGACCTCGGACACATGTCCCGGCTGATCCTGATTGTGCACGACAAGCGTCGGGTAATCGCCCGAGAAGTTTGTCTCTATTCCGTCTATCTCCGCTATGTTTATCCGGGAGCCCCCAAGTGACTGTCCGATCACCTCCAGTGTTCTTCCCGACTCCCCTGTGAGAAATAGCTGCGCTGTGTTCGGATGAGCCTCCTTCAGCTCCGCCTCGCCAAATTCCACCTTCAACCCCTGCTTGTCTGCTATGTCCAGGGCATCCGGAATCCTTGTATCATCCGGCAGCATTCCCAGAAGTCCTGCCACTATGGCCTTTCTGGTACCATGCCCTTTGCCGGTCGTCAGAAATGACCCATACAGGCATATCCTTGCATTTACAGGCTTCTCCCCCAGAAGTTTTCTGCTTATATATCCTATCTTCACCGCTCCTGCCGTGTGTGAGCTCGACGGTCCAACCATTACAGGCCCCATTATGTCAAATATATTCATACTGTGTTTTCTCCTCCGATTTACGCAGGCACATCTTAACTGCCTTATTTCAATTATAGACCACGAGTGCGGTTATTTGGAATTTATTATCTTAGTTTTTTGACTCGGATATACTGTCTTTTTTCTTTTTCTGCCCGAAAAAGCAGGAAAGCGTACAAAATCCGAAAATCTTGTACGCTTTCTATTATTTTGGACTATATCCAGGAATTTTTTTTCGCAAACCCACTTACTCTGCCTTGAGCACATAGAGTCTCGAATCATAATCTCCGCAAGGCATATCCTCTCCGACTATCTCTCCCGCCGATGTATCGCTGGTGATAAGTCCGAGGTTCATCAGTTCGTCGCCGTAGCATGATGGGCCTGTGATGACATTGGCTGCACCATACTCTCCATTGTCTCCTGATGCCTTCTCATATATCAGCTTTCCGTCAGGTGTCTTACTCACTGTGAGTGCCTGGCCTCCGAGCACATTGCAGCTGTATAATGCATCCGGATCCAGACCATGGAGCTTCATTCTTGTAAAGCATTTGTTCGGTGTGTAGAGTGTTCTGAACCATGCCACGATCGCGGTCTTCTTATCGTCTGATACGACCATCCAGCCGCACTCCTCATCGTCAAATGGACTTGCAAGTCTGTAGAATGTTCCGTACTGGATCACCTCACGGTATGCCTTCATGAACTTAACCTGCTCCTTGACCTCCTCTATCTCCTCGGCTGTGAGCTTGTTCAGATCCAGCTCATATCCAAATGTTCCAAAATATGCAGCATTTGCACGGGTCTTAAGCGGAGCCTCTCGTCTTGTCTGATGATTTGGCACAACTGACACGTGGCTTCCCATACTGCTGATTGGGTAACACATGGATGTTCCATACTGGATCTTGACTCTCTCTATGGCATCCGTGTCATCACTTGTCCAGCCCTGTGGCGCATAGTAGAGAATGCCCGGATCGAAACGTCCGCCGCCGCTGGCGCATGACTCAAAGAGTACATGTGGAAATGTGCTTGTGAGTCTCTCGTACAGATCGTACACACCAAGTATATATCTGTGGAACACCTCGCCCTGTCTGTCGGCTGGAAGAGCCGCACTGTAGCACTCGGTGATACTTCTGTTCATATCCCACTTCACATATGACACCTTCGCCGTGCTGAGTATCTTTGCCATCATCTCATATATTCTGTCAACGACCTCTTTTCTGGAGAAATCCAGAACGTACTGGAATCTTCCATGTGAGTCGTGTCTTCCCGGAACAGAGAGTATCCAATCTGGATGCTCTCTGTAGAGGTCTGAGTCTTTATTTGTCATCTCAGGCTCGAACCACAGTCCGAACTTCAGCCCTACATTCTCTATATCCTCTGCAATTCCTGTGATTCCCTCCGGAAGTCTGTCTGGATTTGCAACCCAGTCTCCAAGACCTGCATGGTCTGTGGTTCTGGCTCCAAACCAGCCGTCGTCAAGAACGAACAGCTCAACTCCGCACTCCTTTGCCTTCTGTGCGATGGCTATGAGCTTCTCTCTGGTGAAATCAAAATATGTAGCCTCCCAGTTGTTGATGAGGATCGGCCTTGGCTTGTCTCTCCACTCGCCTCTTGCAAGTCTCTTCTGATACAGCTTGTGGAATGTCTGACTCATCTTGTTGAGGCCCTGGTCTGAGTACACAATGACCGCCTCAGGAGTCTGGAAATACTCACCTGCATCGAGCTTCCAGTCAAATGTATCCGGATTTATTCCGGCCAGTATACGGGCTGTATTTCTCGTGTCAACCTCTGCCTGTATCTTGAAATTGCCGCTGTAGACAAGGCTTATTCCGATAGCCTCTCCCTGGTTCTCGTCCGTTGTATCTCTCTTTAGCGTGATGAACGGATTATGCTCATGAGATGAATGGCCACGATTACTGCCTATCGACTGTACTCCCTGCTCAAGATCTCTTGTTATTATATGACGCTCTCTTGCCCATGCGCCTGAGAGCTGCATCCACTGGTAATCAGGATCTGGGAGATCCAGACACATACTGTAGGCAGTGGTGAGATGTACCTCCTCTGTGCCTTCATTTACATACTCTACGCTTTTCGCTATGACCGGTCTGTCACTCCATATCGTATAGAGCATTCTCGCCTTTATGCCTGTGAGCGAATCCTTCAATGTGATGATCAAAGTCTCCGCCTCATCATCATTCTCTGTGTAGGTTGCCGGCAGCGACTGAAGCTTTGGCTTGCCTGTATTTACCTCATGTGATACATACACAAAATCTGATATCCTGCTGCCATTTGACTGAAGAACCTCCACCATTGGCGTCCTGTAATCTGTGGTTCCGTATACAGGAAGCTCCTGCTTCACCGACTCAAGAGAGAACAATCTGTCGTCGTCATATACATACTGGAACATAGGTCTCTGGACAAGCTCGAGAAGATGTGAAAAATTCTCTCTGTCCTTTATCGCCTTGCCATAGTACAGATTTCCCAGATGTCCGTTTGGGAGCACCGTCATGATGTAGCTTATCTCACCATTTGTAAGGTGAAATGTCTGTGTCTCTTCGCGAAATATAATTCCCATAAGTGTATCTCCTTTTCTCCATTTATTTGTCTGAGCAGACAACCTCCGTTACGCCTGTACACTGCGCACCCTCTGCTCTTAAATCTCATGTCTGACTGCTTTTTATACAGCTATTTTAATATCTGGGTATTATATTTTATATGGAAAAAAGTTGACCAAATATGGTACTGCTGATGGTTAAGTTGGGTGATTATTCTGAACTGTGAATACGCTTTGAACATTAAGACATATCTTTCATTTAATGATCCATTCACTTTGTCTATAGATTTGAGCAAAGTATCCCTAAAGTATACAGGCAATGAAAAAAGCCTGAATACTGATACCAGACCAACTGTAATTTTCAATTAGTCTCCACCAATATTCAGGCTTTTTCTGCCAGCCCCGGCTTACACCGCGTACACCACAGTCTCATAAGGTCTGAGTGTACCATCGTAATCCGCATAATTACCCATAAGCACATCCGCAGTCTCAGGAATTGCGTAGCTCACATCCTCACCGGTCATGTTGACAACAACATATACCGATCTGTCTGCGCTTTCTGCATTTGCTCCAGTTCCACATGCACACTCAATCTGAACCGGCTTGCGCCTGTACACTATGATTCCTGCATTATCCGTCTCCACATCCTCCAGGTCTCCGTAGATGAGAGTCTGTGTGTACTCCGAGTGATTTCTGAGCTGTATCATCGCCTTATAAAAGTTAAGCACAGAATCCTTATCAGCGCTCTCAAGCTCCACTGTCTGGAGGTCACACTGATTGTTGCATGCCAGCCATGGCTCATTCACTGAGAATCCGAAGTTCTTTTCGCTGTTCCACTGCATCGGAAGTCTCGACTGATCACGGCTCCTTATATTTACGGATTTCATCGCCTCAGTCTCACTGTATCCGGCTTCAAGACATCTCGCATACTGTCCCTTGGAATTGATATCGTCGAGCTCATCTATGTTGTCAAAATGAGTATTTACCATGCCAAGCTCCTGTCCCTGATATACAAATGGCGTACCCTTCAGGAAGAAGAACAGCGCGCCAAGCGCCTTTGCCATCTGTGTTCTGTATTCAAGAATATCTCCAGCTGGGAAGTATTTGCCTATACTTCTAGGCTGATCGTGGTTTTCCAGATAATTTGCTGCCCATCCGATCTTCTTCACAAGCCTCTGGTTTGTGAACAGCTTGTCCTTGAACTCCTCTATCGTCCAGTCTCTCTGGTGCAGCCAGAGATCGCCCGGATTGATATCTATGTCTGTGTAGCTGAAGTCAAATATCATGGAGAAATGTCCATCTCTCCCAATGTATCTGTCCAAATCCTCATTTGGAACTCCAGGAGTCTCTGCAACAGTCACAAAGTCTCCTCTGCCATATGTGTTGATTTTTAACTCGTGAAGAAACTCATCTATTCCCGGCCTGTTGAGGCAGCATTTTCCAACATCGCATCTGCCGTCCTCGCCGTCTGACGGCATAGGCGGGAATGAGAGGTCTTTCTTGATAAATGTTATGGCATCCATTCGGAATCCTGAAACTCCCTTGTCAAGCCACCAATTCATCATGTCGTAGAGCTCTTGTCTCATCTCCTCACATTCCCAGTTGAGATCCGGCTGCTCCTTCGCAAATGAATGGAAATACCAGCTGCCATCCTCAATCTGTGTCCATGTGCTTCCACCGAAGTTGGATCTGAGATCTGCAAGTCCATCTATGTTGTCCTTAAATATATAGTAATTTCTGTATTTGCTGTGTCTGTCCCGGCACGCCTCCTGGAACCATCTGTGCTGGTCTGATGTGTGATTGATGACCATGTCCATGATGATCTTGATGCCATTTTCATTTGCGCATCTTATAAGTTCATCCGCATCCTCTATGGTTCCAAACTCAGGATTCACATCATAGTAATCCGATATGTCATATCCGTTGTCCTTCATAGGCGACTTGAAGAATGGACATATCCACACAGCGGTCACGCCAAGTTCTTTGAGGTACGGCAATTTCTCGGTTATTCCCTTCAGATCTCCTATGCCATCTCCGTTGCTGTCATAGAAGCTTCTAGGGTATATCTGGTAAAATACCGCCTCTTTCCACCATTTTTTGTCCATATTTTATGTTTATCCTTTCACAGCTCCGGCTGAAATTCCCTCGATGATATTCTTCTGAAGTATGATGAATATGATCACGATAGGAATGATACAGAGAAGTACTGCAGGGAAGATGAGCTCCCACGGATTTCCGTACTGTCCTGACAGACTCTTTGCATAATATAAGCTCAGCGTGAGCGTCTTTTTGTCGTTATTTCCTATTACGAGGAATGGAAGAAGGTAATCGTTCCATATCCACACTGCATTTGTGATGACAACTGTCATTGTCGTCGGTTTTAAGAGTGGCATTACCACGTATCTGTATATCTGGAATATATTTGCTCCATCGAGCATGGCTGCCTCCTCAAGTGACAGCGGGATACTCTTGATGAATCCTCTGTACAACAGAACCGACATACTGATTCCAAAGCCTCCGTACATGAGGATCAGTCCCGGTGTATTCTTGAGTCCCAGCTTGTCCATCAGTGATACCAATGGGTACATAACTGACTGGAAAGGTATGAGCATGGCTGCTGTGTATGCGATGAAGAGTATATTTGCCACCTTGGAATCTGTCCTGGCAATTGCCCATGCGGCAAATGAAGATATGAACACAATAAGTGCCACAGCCGCAACTGTTATGAGTATTGTCTGAAGCAGGCTGCTGCCGAGATTTATCTGCTCAGCTGCATTCTTCAGATAGTCCAGATTCCATGACTTTGGGAGAGCTATTGGAGATGCTACTATCTCCTGCTGTCCCTTGAATGAATTGACGATCAGGAACCATATCGGGAATATGGTCACGATTGCCAATACAGCGAGTATAACCACTATGAGTGCTCTTTTGATCTTGCCTTTTACTCCCATTATGATTCAATCTCCTTTCTCTTAGTGATCATTACCTGAGCTATAGATATAACTGCAATGATAACGAAGAATATAACTGCCTGTGCCTGCGCCTCTCCGTATGCCGGAGGAGAGCTCTCTCTTACTGTTTTCAGTATCATGTAGGATATCATGGTCGTTCCGAAATTGCCCTCTGTCAGTGAAACGTTGAGATCAAGCATCTTGAAGCTGTTTGCCAGTGACATGAAGAGCACTATCGTAAATGAAGGCATGAGAAGCGGAAGTGTGATCTTCCTGAAGCTTGTCCAGCCTGTAGCTCCATCTATTCTGGCAGCCTCATAAATATCATCTGAAATATTGTTGAGTCCGTTGAGGTAGATTATCAGGTAGTAACCTGCAACCTGCCACACACCAACGATTGCATATGCCAGAAGTGCTTTCCACTGATTCTGAAGCATGTTGTTGAGCACCTCTACGTGTACCACACCGTCTGTACCAAACAGTGTCTGTGAAAATACATTTTCAAATATGAAACGCCATACATAACCCATGGCGAGCATTCCAAGTACATATGGAAGGAACAGTACCGTTCTGAATAATCCCTTGCCCTTGGTAAGCTTCTTGATCATGAGTGCCAGAAGAAGACTGACAACATTCTGTGCTATTACTGCGAGTACAGCATATATGGCTGTGTATCCAAGTGACTGAAGGAAATCCTTCGACTTGAATATGCTTGTATAATTCTTAAGCCCCACCAGTGCATTCCACCAGTGCTCCCCACCTACGAAGTATGAACCTCTCCACTCGGTGAAGGAGTAGATCACACCCTCTATAAAAGGAACTATGATAACCAGCAGAAACAACACTATAGAAGGCAGAACCATAAACCAGAATTTTCTCTTGTAGAATCTTTTCATAGTTTTTCCTTTCCTACATTTAGCACCGATTACTCTTTGATGCTGTCCTTCCACTTTGTCAGTGCATCTTCCACACCTGTTCTTATAGTGTTCTCATCCCACTGATCAGGATTTGTAAACAACTGCTCCTGAATAGTTGCACCGATGGTATTGAGTCCCCATGACTCAGGGAAAGCATCGAAGTCATTGCCCATCACAAGGTCATTGCTCATATAGTATACAAGTGAATTGCTGAGAGGATTCTCAAGCTTCTCGCTCTCGTCTGCGTTGAATGGGACAAATGCAAATTTGTTTGTGATGTAATCTTTTCCTGTATCTGATGTGTAGAGCCATACAAGGAAGTCCTCAGCGGCTTTCTGCTCCTCTTCTGAATCCTTCTTGTTGATAACGTAATACTGTGAAACGAACTCAGGGATTGAGCTGTTCATCTTGTCAACTGTAACTCCCTCAGCTGAGATATCGCTCTGCTCAAGGTTGACCTTCATTGGGAGCATTGTGAGTCTTGATGCCTTGTCTGCATCCACACCTGCGATGGTTCCGTATACCCAGTTACCCTGCTTGATGAACATTGCCTTACCCTCAGCAAATGTCTGAACTGCCTGATCATATCCTGTCACTGTTGAGTTGATGTACTCTGATCCACGCTCTACCTTGCCGCTTGGTCCTGCTGTGTAGCTTGAAAGCATGTCAAGCTCCTGAACCATCTTTACAAGCGGCTCCTCAAGCTTATCAACATCTTCCTTTGTAGCTGCTGCCGTTGCATTGTAGCTAGGGAACACTGCATTCAGTGCGTAGTTTGTATAGTGGTTTGCATATGTCCACTTCTCCGCACCTGCGATTGCAAATACTCCGTTCATGTTCTCTGTTGTGGCTGTCTTGTCCTTTGCTGTGGTGTATGCATTGCCTGAAAGTGTAACCTTCTCGCCACCCTTGCCGTTTATGTAATCATCAATTGCCTTGATCATGCCTGTGAACTCTTCATAATTGGCACTCCTGTAATCAGCGACAAATGCGTCTGCGCTGTCAAGTCCAAATACATCACATATCATCTGTGTATCTGCGATAAGTCCGTAACCCTCTACGTTGTAAGGGATTCCGCAGCTTGCTCCGCTCTCATCTGCGAGCTGCATGCTCTCTGGAATTGAATCGTAGATTGACTTTAACTCCTCATTATTTACTGATGTTGATGGAAGTACAAATCCTCCCTCATTCCACTCTGTGAACTGTGCCTGGTTTATCGCGTACAGTGTAGGATAGTTCTTGGAATTCATCTCAGATCTGAGTGTCTCCATGGTCTCCTGTGTACCACATGTGTAAACCTTAACCTTAACTCCTGTCTCTGTCTCATAATCCTTGCACAGATCCTGGATGCTGTCTGCAATCTCAGACTTTGTGTTGTAAATATACAGATCGTAATCCTTCTTTGCTGAACCACATCCTGTCATGGATGCAAGTCCCAGCATCATAGCTGCTGAAAGTGCACATGCTACAAATTTCTTTGCTCTCATAACCTTTTCTCCTTTTCTTGCTTTGAATTTTTCCCTCTTGTTAATTCTCGCTATCATTTATATCGTCTCGATAAAACACATTTCATAAGCGCTTAAATGAAACATGTTTCATTTGCATTAAGATTATCATATGAAACATGTTTCGTCAATAGGGAATTTATAGTTTTTCCTAATCTTGCGTTTTTAGAAGGCAAAAGATACAAAATTATACTTTCAACTTAATTTTTTGATGATTCAGGATAAAATTGTAGGATTTTATCCTATCTTCCCGTTTTTTTCGTATTTAAGGAAAATATTCTCCTAAAAACAGGGAATTTCTTGTCATTTGGATAATTTCATATATGAATTGACTTTGTAACGGTGGCAGGCAACACCCACTGCAGATGTAAATTCTCATACAGACAATTCCACAAAGGAAAAGACAACCACACAGGGGGTAAAGTCCTGCGAGGTTGTCTCTATCTGTTCTATCTATTTTGTGGTATCACCTTTCTCCACACTCACCGGAAGCAATATAATGTTTCCATCCTTAACTGCATCTCTGGTATCGGCTGCCTGATCATCCGCCTGCACCTCATCCTCCGGTCCGTCGATCATCTCCATAAGCTGGCGAACTGCCTCCTGGGCGATCTCCTTGTACGGCTGATGTATCGATGTGAGCCTTGTCGTGCTGGCGTTGGTTATGTACGTTCCGTCGTATGCCACGATCGCCAGGTCATCAGGAATCTTTTTGCCTATGGCAAGTGCCGCCTTGAGGAATGCTATCGCTGGCATGTCTGCGGCAAATACACCGTCCACATCCGAGTACTCCTCAAGTATGCATTTTGCCATCTCAAAGTATCCCTGGAAATCAAAGTCATTCCACTGGATAGGAACTCTTCTTGATTTTAGCCCATTCTCAGCTAGAATTCTGTCAAGCTCCTCATGACACTCAAATGACATTATGTTCTTGTCCACCTTGATTCCTGATATGTGGATGACATATTTGCATCCACTGTTTATAAATTCCTGGGCAGCAAGCTGTCCGCCCATCTTGTGATCCGACACTACGACAGGAAATTTGCTGCCAACCTTATAATCCAGCATGACCATCGGCTTATCTATCTTCTGGTATTCCTTCGCCGTACATGCCGACGTTCCGCATATGATTCCATCCACGATGTTGGACTTTAACAGCTTGAAACACTCCTTCTCCCTCTGCTTGTCATCGGATGTGGAAAAAAGCATAAACTTGTATTTCTTCTCATAAAGTATCTTTTCTATCTCCGATGCCAGTGATGAGAACCATGGGTGCTGGATATTTGGAACCAACATCGCAATGGAGTTTGATCTGCCCTTGAACATGCCGCGCGCAAGCTCATTTGGAACATAATCCAGTTTCTTCATCGCATCTTCTATCTTCTTCTGAGTCTCGGGTTCAACTTTTGCCGTGCCGTTGATAAGTCTTGACACCGTGCAGATAGCGACCCCCGCCTCCTTCGCAACGTCTCTTATACTTGCCATATATAAATATACTCTCCTTATGAATTTCAGACTGTAGTCCATGAAACTTGTTTCATAAGAAGAGTATACCATAATACTTTCTGTAATGTAAATTGTGTAATATGACGATAATCAGCTCAAAAGCTCCTCTATCACAGCTCCGTCAAATGTCACGCTCTGAACATGATTTACCTCGATCTGATACAGCGCATGGGCAACTATGTGCTCTGCAGCCTGCTCTATATCTCTGATTCCGGTCACGCCGTCGCACTTCTTGATGACAGCATCCACGCCGTCTGGAAGGATGATGCACTCGCTCTTATCAAGTCCGATGCGCTTGAGTACCTTAGGCAGAACAAATTTGTTGAATATCTCCTTCTTCTCATCCGGGGTGTAATCCGGTATGTCTATAACAGCAAATCTCGACATGATCGGCTTGCTGATGTTCTCCTTGTCATTTGCCGTCGCTATAGGATACACTCCATTTGTCGGGATCATGCACTCCATGTAGTTGTCGGTGAATCCCAGGTTGTCCAGGAGTGTCAGCAGTACATCGGCAGGATTGCCGTTGCCCTTGCCGGAGTTTGCCTTGTCCAGCTCGTTGATGATGAATACGAGGTTGGATTCGCCCGCCTGTGAAAATGCCTCCATGATGATTCCAGGCTTAGCATTGGAATATACTCTTGAACTTCCTGTAAGCTGCTCCGGATCGTTGATAGAACTCATGTCAAGGGTCGTCCATGGAAGTCTCAGTATTCTTGCAACTGCATATGCTATCTGTGACTTTCCTGTTCCGGCAGGTCCGCAGAGCAGAAGTCCGTATGCAGGAAGTGTATGTGTACGGTTGATTTGGATAATTGTCTCGATGATTCTCTGCTTGACCTTCTCCATTCCGTAGAGTTCTTCGTCCAGTATCCTTCTAGCTTCATCAGGATCTATTGCCTCAAAATAATTGCTCTTCCACCTGATGTTCATCGCCATGGAAAGTGCTCTCTGGGCGTGCCGTCTCTCCTCAGGGGATACCTCACTGGATCTCGCAACCGCAAGATTTCTTCTAGCCCACAGTCTTATATTGTCAGGAAGTGTTCTTCCGGCGCAGTGCATGAAGTCAATGATGCTCTGCATGCTCGTGAGCTTCATGTCATCGCCAAGTGCCTCCTCCTCTTCTTCCTCCTCGGATTTCTCCTCTTCTGAAGGAGCATCGCTGGCAAGAAGTCGCTCTATCATGAACTGAAGGAATCCGTCATTTGCCGACAGCTTTGCCCCACCGCCGAACTCGGTCTCCCGTATCTTGTATACCGCATAGCCCTCCGGTCTGTTCTCTCCTGACAGACGGACGTTGATATGATTCTCACCGAGCCATTTGAGAAGGCTTACAAATCTCGCATCTATCTTCAATATATCAGCGGACTGGACTCCGTCCACCTCGTCAAACTCAAATGCTGTTCTCTTGATCGGATTTGTGAACTTTCCGCTGGAGTGGTGTGCCCACTTCCTGTCCGTGTTCTCCAGGAGCATGATCGGCTTCTCCGCTGTGGCTGTTCTTTCCGATGACTGAAATGTCTCATATGTAACTATGTTCTTATTCTTGTTGTCACTTCCACTGAAATCAAATACTGGCATATTTCCCTCCCTGTTTAATGATGTTCGTCAAACACCCGCATCCATCTTTCCCTCTTAAGCCTTGCCGTGAACAGGATTCCTCTGAAACAGAGCTCCACGCACATGGCAATCCATACACCGTAGAGTCCACCCCTCGGTGCAAGTATGGCTGCAAGTGGTATTCGCACGCACCACATGCTGGCAAAGTTCATGCAGCTAGGAACCAGAGTGTCCCCGGCTCCCCTGAGTGCTCCCGATGCAACTATGGATGTAGCGTAAAATGGCTCGGCAAATGCTTCTATCCTGAGCACAGCCGCACCTAGATTTCTAATCTCTTCATTCGGTGTCAGCACACCTATCATGGCCGGAGCTGCTATGTACATGAGAACTCCGCCGATGGTCATAACCGACACACCTAATCCCATTGTAATCCATGCCATCCGTCTGGACAACTGTTTTTGTCCGGCTCCGACACATTGTCCCACAAGTGTGGATGCCGCCGCCTGCACTCCGTACCCCGGCATGTAGCAAAAGCTCTCCGCAGTCACCGCAAATGAGTTGGCTGCGATAGCTATCGTTCCGAGTGGCGACACGATCTTTGTTGACATGACATACGCTGAGCACATGACCATCTGCTCAAGTCCCACAGGTGCTCCTATCTTTACCGCTTTGACAAGGGTGCCCCTGTGAAATCTTATGCGCTCTCCCTTTCTTAAGTGAAGTGTCCTGTTCTTCCACAGAAGTGCAGTGACCATGATGGCACAGGTGACAGCCTCCGCCGTGATGGTTCCAAGTGCCGCCCCGGCAACGCCAAGTCCAAGTCCCGGCATGGTAAAAGTGATACTATTTATCTGCACACTCCTTGTCTGGAATATAAACAGCATATTGAAAAATACGTCCATCACACAGCACATGACATTCAGTATACCTGGTAGTCTCATATTTCCGGAGCTCTGGTGCATACCACCCGCTATGCTGTTCATCTGCAGAGCGGGAAGCCCCAGCATATACACAAGGAAATACTGGCTTGCCATCTTCTGTATCGCAGCTTCACCGCCTAGCCATCTCGGAAGAGGCGTGCTTATGAGTGCTGCGATGAGTGCAAGCAAGGCACTTATGCACAGCGCTATTATGAGTCCCTGCTTCATGATATTTCTGGCATTTTTCTCCTCACCGGCGCCCACAGCCTGGGCTATCTGCACAGTAAATCCTGTAGTCACCGCAATGCACAGCCCACCAAACAGCCATGTCGTTGACGAGACAAGTCCGATGGCTCCCGATGCATTTGCGCCGAGACGACCCACCATTGATGCATCGATGTACTGCATGACAATCGAAGAGATCTGGGCAAGGATAGCCGGGATACTGAGCCTGACCGTCAGCCCGATCTGCTGGGATGCGGTCATGGATTTTCCAGATATCATGTCCTTCAGCAAGTTTTCACTGCTACTCATCTATATCTCCTTTTTTAGCCGCATTGTCTATGTTTACCGTCTCTGCGTTCATTTTTCTGAATGCCGTGGTTCCCTCGGCAAGTCTCTTCATGCCCTCTTCCACGATCGACCTTGGACATGCGATGTTAAGTCTGATAAATGCCTTTCCGTTCTTGCCGTATGAAAGTCCCGGCGACATATAGAGCCCGGTGGTCTTCCTGATGAATTTCGACAAAGCCTTGGCATTGCCGTCTTCGCCGGCAGCGCCGCAAATTCCGCTGCAGTCAAGCCAGAGCAGATATGTGGCCTCCGAATACACTACCTTTATACCCGGCACTTTTTCAGATATAAACTTCCTGACATACTTCTTGTTCTCATAAAGATACTGCCTGAGACTGTCCAGCCACTCGCCGCCATTTGTAAATGCTGCTATCGCCGCATCCACCGCAAATGCATTTGGCTCGGCAACCTCGTCTGTGTTCAGGCCTCTCCACATCTTGTGTCTCAGGAATTTATTTGGAACCACAATGGCTGCGGTCTGAATTCCCGCTATGTTGAAGGTCTTTGTCGGTGCAATACAGGTCACACTTATATCCCTGCATGTGTCCGATGCAGTGGCAAATGGCACATACTCCTTTCCAGGATCGGTGAGATCGCAGTGTATCTCATCCGAGATGACCGTCACACCGTACTTTGCGCAGAGTTCTCCCACATGAGCAAGGGTCTCCTTATCCCAGATCTTTCCCGCCGGATTCTGTGGATTGCAGAGTATCATGAGACTGGTCTGTGGATCTGCAAGCTTTGCCTCAAGATCCTCAAAGTCCATGGCATAGCCCTCACCGTCATATTTCAGAGGACTCTCCAGTATGTTGCGCCCATTGTTGTATATCGAATTGAAGAAAATGTTGTAGACAGGAGTCTGCACTACTACATTCTCTGCGGGTGTTGTGAGCTTTCTTACCGCCGTTGATATGGCCGGGATAACTCCGGTACAGAACACAAGCCATTCCCTGTCGATTGCAAAGCTGTGCCTGCTGCCCCACCAGTTCACATAGGCATCTGCCCACTCATCCGGGATGATGGAATATCCGAATATTCCGTGCTCCACCCGAGCTGTCAGTGCCTCCCTGATGCACGGAGCCGTCTGAAAGTCCATGTCTGCCACCCACATTGGCAGTTCATTGTCCGGCACATCCCATTTCAGGGAGCCGGTGCCGCGTCTGTCTATTACCTTGTCAAAATCAAACTTCATAATCAGCCCTCCTGTACTATTATTTTTGTCTTTGACGGATCTACTTTGTCCTTTTCTATTATCAGGTTGTCGATGTGCTGGGCTTTGATGGTTCCTGACGTTGGATTCATGACGCTGTCTATCTTGCTGCAGATGTCGGCATCCACTGTTGAATATTCAAATGCAAGTGTTGTGTTGATGAGCTTACAGTTCTTCATCACAAGGTTGTCGATGTAGCACATGCCCTGAAGACTCTCTATAGTACAGTTCACCAGGGTGAGGTTCTTTGCGTTCCAGCCAAGGTATTCGCCCGATATGAATGAATCATATACGGTCACGTTCTCAGTGTTCCAGAATGCATCCTTTGAAAGCAGATTGGAGTTTCTTATCTCCACATTCCTGCATCCGTCAAATGAATAGTTGCCGTCAAGCTTCAGGTCATCTATCTTCATATTATTGCTGTTCATGGCAAAATAGTCGCCTTTTGCTGTCACATGATCTATTGTCACGTCATCGCAGCTCCAGAGTGTCTCCTCCGCATGGGTAAATGTCACATCCGTAAGCTCCAGTCCTTTACATCTGCGGAAGTTCTTTGGTGCCTGGATGAGTGCACGTCTCACCGCAATATTATCTGTGTACCAGACTCCTGCTCTCGCCATCTCAAACCAGTGGCAATTCTCCGCAATGATGTTCTTGCTATACCACAGAGGATACTTCCATTTGAACATGCTGCCGTAGAGATTTATGCCGCGGCTCTCCTTAAGCGGAGACTCGCCGTCGTCAAATATAGTGTCATATATGTCAAGATTCTTTCCCATGAAAAGAGCTCTCTCACCTGTCAGAAACTCCTGTCTTATAATCTTCTTTTCTTCTTTATTATCCATCTCGTTCATCTTCCTTTTGTATATTCTCTATTATATTATTGGCCTATTATCGCCATGATTTGCTATATTAACAGACTTATCCGCTTAAATAAAGGGATTCTCAACCAGTCTTCTTTATATTATAATCTACACATACAAGTCCGACATGTAAATAGGGATATAATGTCTGACATTTATGAAAATAACTTTTTTCAGGGGGTACATATGATTTTAACATCGGGGGATTCTATCAGTATTTTTTTCAGGCTATTACCTTACACGACTTACATTATTCCTGTAGCAGCATTCATAATAGCTGTTGTCATCGGTCTTTCAATACGGGGTAAGGCGTGCAGGATCGAGCGAGACTATACCAGAACGTCCGCCGACATCACATCCGTCCGGAGAGTCAGCAAAAGAACCCATATCAACTATGAATACCGCGACCAGTCCGGAATATTGCACAATGGTTTCTTTTCCGTCCACGGTGTGACAAATTACAGCTCCATGTCGTCAATCACAATATATTACAACCCGGATAATCCATCCGTATCTTACCCGGACAAGACTTTGAACACTGACAAAAATGCCCCATTCATCTATGGGGGTGCGGTTCTGCTTGGAACTCTGGTATTTTTATGGAGAAGACGCTGATTTCTCAGCGTCCTTTTTTTACACCCTGATGAGATCCTTTGCCACCTCACCTGCTATGATAAGTCCTGCAACAGATGGCACAAATGCCACACTGCCCGGGATGTCTCTTCGTTCTGTACATTTGTGCTCTGCTCCTGGAGGACAGATGCAGTTGTTTCTGCAGCTTATCGCCATATCTTCGATCGGCCTTGTCGGAATCTCTTCAGAGTATACGACCTTGAGTTTCTTGACGCCCCTCTTCTTCAGTTCTCTTCTCATGACCTTCGCGAGCGGGCACACCTTTGTCTTGTATATATCTGCAACCTTGAACTGGCTTCCGTCAAGCTTGTTTCCCGCACCCATGCTGCTGATGATCGGAATGTTCTTCTCCTTACACTTCATGACAAGAGCGATCTTGGCTGTCACGGTGTCCACCGCGTCGACCACATAGTCGTAGCTGTCCCAAGGGAAGTCGTCCGCGTTCTCCGGAAGGAAGAAACATTTGTGGACCTCTACATCAACCTTCGGGTTGATGTCAAGCATCCTGTCCCTCATAACATCGGTCTTGTACTTTCCCACTGTGCTTCTGGTCGCTATGATCTGTCTGTTGAGATTTGTCAGACACACCTTGTCATCATCTATCAGGTCAAATGCTCCGACACCGCTTCTGACCAGCGCCTCGCATACATAACCACCAACTCCGCCTATTCCAAATACCGCTACCTTAGAGCCTGCCAGCTTGTCCATGGCTTCCTTGCCAAATAGCAGCTCTGTTCTCGAAAACTGTGTTAACATGTCTTATTCTCCTTATTCCTGTCACCGGTGATCGCCCATTATCAAGACTTCACCCATGATATATCCTACTACAACTATATACAAAATAAGATTTTTTTCAACTGAAATCTTAAATGGACATCTGCATCAAAAAGGATCAGATCTCAGCCTTGCCAAAATCTGATCCTTTTATTATAGCCCGCAGGCAAATAACATATTTGTTTCCCGTGATTACTCCTCGTATGGAAGAACTGCTCCGTCATATGTGTCCTTGATGTAATTCTTCACGTCATCTGACTTGAGTACATCTACAAGTGCCTTGATCGCATCGCTGTTCTCATTGCCTTCCTTGACTGCGATTACATTTACATATGTCTTTGCTGCCTCAGAATCGTTCTGCTCGTAAGCAAGCGCGTCTTTGCCAACTGAGAAGCCTGCTGCAAGTGCATAGTTACCATTCAGTACGACAAATGCTGTCTCATCAACTACTCTTGCTACCTGTGCTGCCTCAAGCTCTACGATCTTGATGTTGTGAGGATTCTCTGCGATATCATTTACTGTTGCGTTGATTCCGGCGCCGTCCTTGAGCTTGATGATTCCGTTGTCCTGTAACAGAAGAAGTGCTCTTGCTTCATTTGTTGTATCATTTGGTACTGCGATCGAGTCGCCGTCAGCGATATCGTCAAGGCTCTTCTTTGTTCCTGGGTAGATTCCAAATGGCTCATAGTGGATCTTGCCTGCAACTACGAGGTGTGTTCCCCTCTCCTCGTTGAAGCTGTCAAGATATGGAACGTGCTGGAAGTAGTTGGCATCGAACTCTCCGCTCTCTACTACCTCATTTGGCTTTACATAGTCGTCAAATATTGTAACCTGAAGGTCGTAACCCTGCTCCTTGAGTGCTGTCTTGGCATACTCGAGGATCTCTGCGTGTGGTGTTGCTGAAGCAGCAACTGTGATCGTCTTTAATCCTGCATCACTTGATGTGCTATCTGTACCCTTGCTGTCATCTGATGAACCGCATGCTGTGAGTGCGCTCACCGATAATGCTCCCACGAGAACCGCTGCAAATAACTTCTTTACTGATTTCTTAAATGTCTTCTTCATTGATATTACCTCTCTTTCATTTTTCTTCCTTTTTAAGATTTGTTTGAAATGTGTTTATATTTAAGATGACCGGCTTATCGGGATGACCAGTCCCCGCCGTCCGTCATCAAAATACCTATTTTCTTCTGTCAAGCTTGTTTGCTATGAGCATTCCAACTGACTGGAACACCTGCACGATCACTATAAGAAGTATAACCGTGACTATCATTATATCTGTCTGATATCTGTAATATCCGTAACGGACTGCTATATCTCCCAGACCGCCTCCACCTACAGCACCTGCCATGGCTGAATATCCAAGGATAGTTCCTATCGCTATCGTAGCTCCTGTGATGAGTGAAGTCCTCGCCTCAACGAGCAGAACCCTGATTATGATCCTCATAGTTGATGCACCCATTGCTCTCGCCGCCTCGACAACTCCGTTATCAACTTCCTTAAGTGACGACTCGACCATTCTCGCTATAAACGGTATGGCTGCAACTGTCAGCGGAACGATGGTCGCCGTTGATCCGTAGCTCTTGCCGAGTATCAGTCTTGTAAATGGTATCAGCAATATCAGCAATATCAGGAACGGTACGCTTCGGACAATGTTTGCGATGAAATCCAGTATCTTGTAGAGAACTGCATTTGGCTTTAATCCATCCTTGTCGCTGACACAGAGGAGAACTCCCATCGGAAGTCCGAATATGTATCCAAATACCGTTGAGACCACAGTCATGTAAAGTGTCTCAAGGATTCCGTTAAGTATCATCTCTCTGACCTGTTCAGTCCACATGTCCGTCACCTCCTGTCACATTGCTGTCAACTTCTTCAAGTTCAAGTCCGCGTTCTCTGAGATAATCCTCAATAGCGGCTACATTTGACGAACCCTTTGGCAGTTCAAGTATCATCTCACCCTTGGCAACTCCTCCGACATTCTTCGTGGATGCCTTGAGGATATTGATCGGCTCCCTGAACTTCAGGATCATATTTGCTATGACCGGCTCAAATGCCGAATTCTCAGTGTATACGATACGGATTCTTGTTCCGTTCTGGATGCTCTCTGTGGTTCCCGCCCAAGATTTCTCTGCATCGCTGCCCTCATCCTTGCTGAGAAGTTCCTTTGCCACGTCTGACTTCGGATGAGCAAATATATCCGTTGTCCGTCCGTGCTCGACCACCTGACCATCCTTCATGATAGCCACCTGATTACATATCTCACGGACAACTGCCATCTGATGTGTTATGACAACTATCGTGATACCGAATCTGCTGTTTATGTCCTTCAGAAGCTCCAGTATGGATGATGTGGTCTGAGGGTCAAGTGCGCTGGTCGCTTCGTCACAGAGAAGTATCTGCGGATCAGATGCAAGCGCTCTGGCTATCGCAACTCTCTGCTTCTGTCCACCCGATAGCTGTGACGGATAAGCCTTTGCCCTGTCCTTGAGTCCTACGATGTCAAGAAGCTCAAGGGCTCTCTTCTTTGCATCCGCCTTGGACTTTCCCTGAATGAACAGTGGAAAACATACATTGTCGAGTACCGACTTCTGCATGAGCAGATTGAAATGCTGAAATATCATTCCGATGTGCTCTCTCTGTTTTCTGAGCTCCTTCTGGGATAATGCTCCCAGATCCTTGTCCTGCACTATGACCTTTCCTTCTGTCGGTACCTCAATGTGATTGATACACCTTACCAGTGTACTCTTGCCGGCTCCCGACATTCCTATGATTCCATATATATCGCCAGCCTCAATGTCCAGAGATACATCTCTAAGGGCATTGATGGTGCCATTGCCTGTGTTAAATGTCTTGGAGACATGTTCTATCTGGATGATTCCCATGCGAACCTCCCTTTCCTACAACCCGCCGGTTGTAATTCCTAGTAATCTGATATGTTTTATATGTTTTAGGATTATAGCCTCTGTTATAGCTCCTGTCAACCTCTTTTTTTGCCAAATTTATGTCTGTATGTATAAGTACATGACCTGTAATTTCTATTTTTGTCATGTCGCGCCGCCATTTTACTGCATTTTCATATGTCTCCGGTGACATTCCCTATAATATTATTTTTTTATCAGACTGTATAATTCTATTATTAACGAGTTGTCCATAGCTTTAAACTATGGCATGTGGATCTGACTAAAATAGAGGGTGAAATTATCCCATTTTTTTGACTCTTCTCAGAAGTAAACGTGGGTTTGTGGGTGTGAAGCCTGCCCCTTTTAACTTTCCTCATTTTACACCAAAAGAGGACGGATGGGCCTACCCCCTCCGTCCCTACGTTTTCAATGATTTATATCGAATACATGTAGCCGATCCTGTCACTGTACTCCTGGGTGAGATCAGCTATGGTTTTGTTGTCAAGCACATTGTTGATGGCAGCCTCAAGGTCATCCCACACCTCTCCTATGACATCGTTCATGACCATGTTGGTATCGCCATCCTCATCAACTCTGTTATCTATCGGAGATATCCTGCCCTCTATTGCTCTAAGCACCATACCAACTGTGATCTCCTCCGCCGGCATGTTCAGGCGATAGCCGCCCCTTGGTCCTCTCACGCTCTTCAGATATCCTGCCTTAAGCAGAGATGATGTAACCTGCTCAAGATATTTGTCTGACAATCCGCATCGTCTTGCCACGGCCTTGACTGTAACCGTGCTGCCGCTGTTGATCGATATATCTACCATAAGTCTCAGTGCATATTGTCCCTTTGATGATATTAACATTTTCCGCCTCCTGTTTATTGTTATATTTTACCTATAGAATTACTATGAATTAGTTTTGTTTTTTTTGGCATGGAGATAGAAGCAGTTATGTCATCGACGTCCACGCCTTATCTCCGTGCCAATTACTTTCCACTTGTTCTATTTATTTTTTATGATTATGTTTCTATGTTGTTAATCATATATTGCTGATTAAATATTCCAGTTATCTATTATTTTTTTAACCCGTTCAGATACTCTTCAACATAATGGATGACTGCTGCTCCGTCTCCCACGGCCGTCGCCACCTGGCGAACCGCCTTGGTCCTCACGTCACCTGCGGCAAATATTCCCGGTGTGCTGGTATGTCCGGTCTCGCCGGCTACAACATAACCAGCGTCGTCAAGCTCCACAACGTTACCGAGGAAGTCTGTGATAGGGCTTGTTCCTATAGCAATAAATACACCGGCTACCGGAAGCGTGAAATCGCTGTCAGCCTGTCCATCCGCTGCTGTCGGTGTCTTAACTGCGACCTTGAGTTCCAGCTTGCCCGGCGTTCCGCCTATCTCTGTCACCTGCGCAAATGGGTGGAATTCTATATTCTCAGTCTCAAGCACCTGCGCTCCGAGTATTTTCTCGCCTCTGAACTCATCTCTTCTGTGGATCAGATGTACCTTGCTGCACATCTTTGACAGATACAGGGCATCCTCAAGAGCTATATTGCCTCCGCCCACAACTGCGACTTCTTTGTTCCTAAAGAACGCTCCATCACATGTGGCACAGTAAGAAACTCCTGCCCCTGTAAATACTTCCTCACCCGGAACACCAAGCTTTCTGTGCTTTGCGCCTGTGGCTATCAGAACCGCCTTTGTCTCTATGCTGCCGCCATCCTCCAGGATGACCTTTTTGTGATCGCCGTGATCCTCGATGGCCGTCACCTCTCTGTCATCAAACTCCACGCCAAATGTATCTGCGTGTTCTCTGAACTTCATACCCATGTCAAAGCCGCTTATGCCCGGCAGTCCAAGATAGTTGTCCACCTGCTCTGTATTCACGATCTGTCCGCCGGAGAATGCCTCCTTTTCCAGTACCACCACGTCCATCATCGCCCTTTTGGCGTAGACTGCGGCGGACAGGCCCGCAGGGCCGCTGCCCACAATAACCAAATCTCTCATAGTTCCTTTAATTCTCCTTATACGCCTTTATTAATTCACAGGTTTTGGCTACGTCTTCCTTGCTGTGTGCGTAGGACACGAACATTGCCTCGAACTGTGATGGAGCAAGGTAGATTCCGTTATCCAGCATGTATGAGAAATACTTTGCATACCTTGCGGTGTCGCTGGATATTGACGTGTCCATATCCACTACTTCCTGATCTGTGAAGAATACGCTCATCAATGAGCCGATCTGGTTGACATGAACTGTGTCTCCGAGCGTGCTTCTGACTGTGTCAGCTATCTGCCTTGTGCTCTTTTCTATCGCAGGATATATTGTGTCTTTTTCCTGCTGGAGTATGCGGAGCGTTGTGAGTCCCGCTGTCATGGCTATTGGATTGCCTGACAGGGTTCCCGCCTGATATACTCCGCCGAGTGGTGCCACCATGCTCATGACATCACGGCGTCCGCCGTAAGCTCCCACCGGCATTCCTCCTCCAACTATCTTGCCAAGTGTTGTGAGGTCCGGCTTTACTCCGAAGTATTCCTGGGCACCGCCAAGGCTGAGCCTGAAACCGGTGATGACCTCATCAAATATAAGAAGTGCGCCGTATTCATTTGTTATGTCTCTGAGGAACTGAAGGAATCCGTCATGCGGTGGAACGACTCCCATATTTGCGGCAACCGGCTCGACCACGATTGCGGCAATGTCTTTGCCCTCCGCCTCAAATAACTTCTTTACGCTGTACTCGTTGTTATACTCTGCTATGAGTGTATGCTGTGTATATGACTTTGGAACTCCCAGGCTGTCCGGGACAGACTGTGTAAGTGCCGCCGAGCCTGCCTTGACCAGAAGTCCATCACTGTGTCCGTGATAGCAGCCACGGAACTTTACAATCTTGTCTCTGCCTGTGAATCCCCTCGCCACTCTGAGCGCACTCATCACCGCCTCTGTTCCCGAGTTGACCATTCGTGTCAGCTCCATAGAAGGCATGAGCTCATTTATCAGCTCTGCGATCTCCAGCTCTTTCCTTGTCGGTGCGCCGAATGTAAGTCCGTCATCACAAGCCGCCTTCACCGCATCTATGACCCTGTCATCGGCATGTCCCAGGATACCCGGGCCCCAGGAACAGACATAGTCCACGTAGGAATTGCCATCCTCGTCAAATATATGTGAACCTTTTGCTTTCTTCATAAATACAGGTGTCCGTCCCACCGAGCCAAATGCCCTGACCGGCGAATTGACGCCACCCGGAATTACCTTCTGTGATTTCTCAAATAGATCCTGTGAATTTGTCATTGCCATTCTTCTTTCTATATTTTATCGTCCTGTGTGAATTTTTCTTTTGTTCTCTCTTGTTTTCTTTGGTTTTCCTTTTGTTTTCTTTGGTTTTTTTCGCAAAATCTTGCTATTTTAGCTATTTAGGTACATTATTGTATCTTTTCAAAGGAAATTTTTCCCAAAGATACAAGGATTTACAATTCGTGTATCTTTTGTCTCAAATTAAGGACTTTTGCGAAAATTTTGTATCTTTTTCTATTTTATATTCCAAATAGATAAAAACGCCTTGTTACACATAGTCTGTAGCATTACGACTAGCCAACAACGGTACACATAACCACTCCTCCGTCATATTGATTCCGACTCTTTGGTAACGCCCCTCTCTCCTCCGTCGAGTGGGGCAGATCGTCGGAATCATTCCGAAATATGACTCCGTCATATTGATTCCGACTCAAGCCAATGCGCCACGTCTATAGCGTGATAGGTTATGATGATTCCGGCTCCGGCACGCTTCATGGCTGTCATGTTCTCCATGACTATTCTCTTCTCGTCTATCCAGCCATTTGCAGCTGCTGCCTTGACCATTGAGTACTCGCCGCTGACATTGTACACCGCTATCGGATAGTTCGTGTGATTTCTCACATCCTTGACCACATCCAGATAGGCAAGTGCAGGCTTGACCATGATTATGTCTGCGCCCTCGGCAATATCCGCCTCGCACTCCCTTAAAGCTTCCCTGCCATTTGCGGGATCCATCTGGTATGTCCTTCTGTCTCCAAACTGTGGTGCCGAATGTGCAGCATCGCGAAATGGTGCATAGTAACCAGATGCAAATTTTGCACTGTAGCCCATGATCAGGACATCCGTCAGCCCATTATCGTCAAGTGTCTGCCTGATGTATGCGGTGTGTCCATCCATCATATCTGATGGAGCCACCATGTCTGCCCCGGCCTTTGCCAGGGAAACCGCCATCTTTCCGAGATATGGAAGAGTCTCATCATTTAGTATCTTTCCATCGCGGATAATTCCGCAGTGACCGTGTGAAGTGTACTCACACAGACAAATATCCGCTATGACTATCATGTCCGGATACAGCTCTTTTATCCTTCTGACTGCCCTCTGCATGATTCCCTGATCGTCATATGCACTGCTGCCCACCTCATCCTTGTGGGCCGGTATGCCGAACAGGAGAACCGCACCGATTCCGGCGTCTGCCACTCTATGAAGCTCCTCCTCAAATGTATCAAGTGAATACTGATATATGCCTGGCATGGAATCTACAGGATTCTTGATCCCTGTGCCCTCCGCCACAAACATCGGATATACAAGATCCTCCTTGTTAACCCTGTTCTCTCTGACCATATTTCTGATAGCCTCGCTGCCGCGAAGTCTTCTGAATCTTATCATGTTACTGCCTCTTTTCTCTATAATAGTAATCGCCGATGGCTGATATAAGATGTTCGATATCGCCAACCTCTGGAACTATGTCTGCATGATAGCCAGCATTCTCCAGAGCCTCCTCGGTCACCTTTCCAAGTGCCGCTATGCGGATATTCTTCATTATATCATGTATTTTAGAACTGCTGTCTGTATTGTCCGTATGATCCCCGCTCGAATCAGTATCGTTGGATGTATACTCCATATCTGTGCCGTTTTTTTCTGCATCAAGAACGTCCAGGAATCCCCTGACGCCTGACGCGCTGACAAATGTTATCACATCCAGATCATTCAGATACTGTATGCTCTCCATCCTGCGTCCAACCACATCATAAACTGGGATCTCCTCATATACCACACCGCCCTGATCAAGTATGTCAAGCATCGTCTCGCTGCCCTGGACTGCCCTCGGAAGGAGAAGTTTCTCTCCGTCCTTCATAACATTTGCAAGACCTCTGGCAAGGGCGCTTGTTGTGTACTCGTCCGGCACATAGTCCGCTATGTAACCCTCGGCCCTTAACGCATCCCTTGTCCCGGCACCGACCACCGCAAGTTTCAAATGTGCCAGTTTTCTGACATCTGTATTCCACTCCCTGAGCCATTTGAAAAACAGGGTTATGGTGTTCTGACTGGTAAATGCCAGCCAGCTGTAATCTTCTATATGTTCCAGAGCGCTGCGAAGTCTGTTCTTCTCCTCCGTCTGCTCCACACTCATATCCACTATGCTGTAGGACTGACCGCCGAGCGCATCTATGGCAACTCTCATCTTCTCGCGAAGCTTTGGCGTTCCCACAAGTCCAACGTGAACATTCTGAAGCGGTCCTCTGTTTGGTGCTGTAAAATCCAACGCTGCATTTTCACCCACGACTATGATTGCAGGAGATTCAAGCTTTGCCTCGGTCACCTTGTCCGCAATGGTCTGTATATCGCCGCGAACTATCTGCTGTCCGGGCATGGTTCCTTTGGAAATGACCGCGACCGGAGTATTCTCCGCCGCCCCGGTCTGGACAAGTCTCTCAAGGATCTGGGGCAGTCTGTTCAGCCCCATCAGGAACACGCTTGTCCCTTCCTGGTTTATGATGTAATCATAATCATTTGAAACACCTTCATCAGATCTGTGTATGTCCGCCTGCTTGTGTCCTGTTATCACATGGAAACTTCTGCTCGTTCCTCGGTGGGTCACCGGTATGCCGCACACCTCCGGAACCGCCACTGCGGACGTTATTCCCGGTATCACCTGAAATGGAATCCCCGCTTGTAAAAGTGCGGTCACTTCCTCACCGCCTCTTCCGAATACAAATGGATCGCCGCCTTTGAGGCGCACCACCATGTTGCCTTTGCGGCCTTCTTCGACTAGTATCTCATTTATCTCAGTCTGCTTCTTGTAATGGCTGCCCGCCTGCTTGCCGACATATATCCTGCGGCAGTCCGGCTTCACCATCTCCAGAAGCTGGTAGGTTCCAAGTCTGTCATATATGATTGTATCGCATTGTTTTATGAATTCCAGGCCCTTCACCGTGATGAGTCCCGGATCGCCGGGGCCTGCGCCTATCAAATATACCATTTTGTTCTCTCCCTACGCCGTGTGAGTTGGATGGGTGTCTCTCGGCTACGCACAGCTCAGTCACCCTACTTTATCAATGCCTCTACCAGCTGCTCCCATTCTGCGGCGTTTCCTTCCACCGTCTTTCTGTGTATCTGGATTTCTTCATCTTTCTCTTTGTCCGATGAAGCCGCATCTGCTTTCATCAAGCTTAGCTTCATGTGGTCGCCATAAAGTTCTGAGTACACGCCTATCGGTTCGTGGCAGCCGGCGTTCAGGCGGCTTAAGACTGCCCGCTCGCATGTGAGCTGTGTGTATGCCTCGGTATCATTCATCGCCCTCACCATGTCGTATGCTTCACCGGATGTTCGCGTCTCTATGGCTATGATTCCCTGACACGCTGCCGGAAGCATTGACTCCGTGCTGATGTATCTGAATGTAAGTTCGTCCTTGTGCACTTCAAAGCATTCTGTACTGTCATTGCCTTTGTCTTCAATAACTCCCAGGCGCTCAAGTCCTGCCGCTGCAAGAATGATGGCATCGTATTCGCCATCTTCCAGCTTCTGTATGCGGGTGCCGACATTTCCTCTCAGGTTCTTGCACACCGCATTTGGATACATGTCTTTTATCTGGTATTGCCTTCTCAGGCTGCTGGTTCCCACCACAAATCTGTCGTTTCTGTCAAATGACCTGCCACTCTTATATATGAGAACGTCCTGCGGACAGGCCCTCGGAAGTGAGCCCGCTATCGAAAGACCTTTCATGACCTCCATCGGCATATCCTTGGCACTGTGCACCGCTATGTCTATATCGCTATTAAGTATAGCTTCCTCGAACTCCTCGACAAATACCGCCTTGCCTCCAAATTCCAGAAGCGCTCTGCTGGTGTCTCTGTCACCGCGGGTACTCATTGTAACCATCTGAAAATCAACCTGGGGAAATCTCTCCTTGAGTGCCTTTATCACCAGTTCAGTCTGGGCAAGAGCAAGCTTGCTGCCGCGGGTTCCAACTTTTACTGTTTTTTTCTGTCCTCCGCTTTCGCAATCCAAATCGTCACTATTGAATCCATCTGTCATGTCATTCTCCGCAAATATACGAATATTCGGTTTATTTTTACCATGTCTATTCTCAACACTCATCTAACAGACTCCTAACCATTTGCTGAAATGCTTTCTTTCGCTCTTCCTCGCCGTCTATCTGTGCTTTGATCTGCTCGCGGATCTCACCCATCCGCTCCGCTATATCGCCATAATTTCTGCCTAAATGGCTCTCTATATTTCTCTTGATCGTGCCCGCAAGCACCGGACTCTGTCCTCCGGTGGAAACGCTTATCACGACCTCTTTATCCTTTATGATCGCTGGGAAATAAAATCCACAATCCGCTTTCACATCCACCACATTTACCAGTATGCGCTTCTGCCTGCAAAGTTCCGCCATATCGTGGTTGACCTTCTCATCATCCGTCGCCATTATAACGACAAATGCATCGTCTATATCCTGTGGCTGTACACGTCTTTTTACAAGTGTTAGGCATCCAGAATAATCTGCAAAATTCTCTACAGAACCACGATCATCGCTTGTCGCTGCACAGTATTTGTCTGGCGTATTCACCTGCTCCGCCAGCTCCAGGAGTTCCGGGCAGAACTCCGGCGAAACCACCGTGACCACTGCGCCAAATTCCAGCATGCTGCACACCTTTCTGTATGCAACTGTTCCGCCGCCGGCAATCAGGCATCTCTCATTATTCAGTTCGATCATAAATGGGAAATACGACATATGCACCTCTATTTTATCTATTTCTAACAACCCTCAAAATCATCCGCCGCCATGCCCGCAAGGACCTTCTCAAATGCCTCATACTCAAGCTGCCCTTTAAGTTTGTATACCAGCTTTGCTCCGTCTGTCATCTTAAGCTGTGCCATGACATCTCCGTGCTCCCTGTTGAACCTAGAAAATGCTATGTTCTTCATGATCTCGTCAACCTGTGATATGAGCCACGGCTCCATCTCTGTGATTGTCTTTGCCCTGTTTTCATTGTTCTCTCTGGAGAGTGTTCTGATATAGTCTATGTCACACAATACACATCCGTCCACATCTGAAACCGATGGATCAATGTCCTTTGGCATTGCCAGATCAAGAAATAACCTCCGCTTAGGCTGCTTTTTCACAGCTTCTGCCAGCTCATCTCTGACAAATATATAATGTGGGCTTGCTGTCGCGCTGATGATGACATCCGCCCAGGCTGCCAGCTCATATCTTCTGCTGTAGTCCTCTATCCTGATCTGCTGATGTCTGCCAAATACCTCATCTGCACTGTAATGACTTCTGCTTGTGCCTATTATCTCTATGTCCGGCGCAAGATCTGCGATATCCTTGACAACTATGCTGCCTATCTTACCTGTTGCACCCACCACCAGAATATGACCGCCATTTCTTATAAAATTCACAGCCTCCCTGGCTGACAAAGTTCCGACGGATACCGGAAGTCTCGTGGTATCACTCTCCGTTGCCACCGTCTTTGCCGCCGCAAGTGCTCCCTGAAATGCTATATTCAGCTCGCCGTCACAGGCTCCAAGCTCCTTCGCCATAAGATATGCACTCTTCACCTGATGTATGATCTCCACCTCGCCGAGCACCATAGAATCCATACCACATGCCACTCTGCACAGATGTAACATACACTGGAATCCCTCATAATTCATGCTGTATCTTCTTATGAGGCCGACAGGGACATCCCTATCATTAGCCAGAAGCTTTTCCACCTGTTCATATTTATCTGTGAAGTATATCTCCATCCTGTTGCAGGTCGACAACACGACACATCCACCCACCTCAGCCTTAAGGCGCTCAGTGAACTGTCTCTGTCCTTTTGTCGTAAATGCAAATCTCTCCCTGACATCGGCCGGTGTATTCTTATGGTTTATACTTATGCAAAACATCTCTTCAGTAACTCCAAATGAAAATTTATGACAAGCCCACGTAAAGAACAAGGGCGGGTATCAAAGCCCGCCCTGTTCTTTCAAATGCCTGCTATCTATCATGATTCTATAACAAGCTCCTCTATCGTCACATTCTTTTCCTCATCTATGTTGAAGGCCTTGAGTACCGGATTGTCTATCTCCATGAGGGAGAGAATCAGATAATTCACCTTGGAATCATATGCAAGTCTCTTATCCTCCTCCGAAGGTCTGGATGGAGACTCTGGATGGGAATGGAAGTTGCCAAGAAGCTCATATCCATTTGCACGCATATCCTTAACTGCCGCAAGCTGCTCTCTTGGGTCCATGGAGAAATGCTCGTTGCTGGCGTCAATATTTGTCAGGAGATACACCTTCCTGATGTACTTATTGTCTCCCTCTCTGACACCGCCGATCAGACCACAGGACTCATTGGGAAGGCCTTCCTTGCAGTGTGCAAGTATCTTCTCGTAATCAGACTTTGTCATGTACAACATCTTACTTCATATCCTCCTTATTATCAACTGTAACAGGATCTGTGCTTGAGGATACATTGTTTGTTGTATGCCCGCCCCCGACTGACAATACCATATCCGGGGTCGCTCTCGCTTAACTTGGTCTGCAGCGGTACTAAGGTGCTGCTTAAAGCACCACCTAAGTACCGGCGACCGCGTATTCCCCTGATATGGTATATGTCATCAGGGGCGGCATAATAACAACCGTACAGGCATTCCTCAAGCACAGACACCTGCCTTGATCTTCTACTTACCGTCACACTCTACCTGCTCGTAGTCGATGAGCTTGGTGATGGTTGGATTTGGTCCACATACAGCACATCCACAGCCCTTCTTGTGAGGGAGTTTTACTGTGTGGAATTCCATCTTAAGTGCATCAAATGTAAGGAGTCTTCCTGTCAGAAGATCACCAACTCCGATGAGATACTTGATTGCCTCCATAGCCTGAAGACTTCCGATGACACCTCCCATTGCTCCGATGACACCGGCCTGCTTACATGTAGGAACCGCATCCTTTGGAGGTGGATCCTTGAATACACATCTGTAGCATGGTCCCTCATCTGGAACATATGTCATGAGCTGACCCTTGAATCTGATGATTCCTGCATGTGAAAATGGCTTCTTAGCCATAACACAGGCATCATTTATAAGGAACTTTGCAGGGAAGTTGTCTGTTCCATCAATGATGAAATCATAGTCCTTGATGAGATCCATGATGTTCTCTGATGTAACGAACTCTCTGTATGTGATTACATTTACATCAGGGTTCATGGCGTTCATGGTCTCCTTTGCGGATTTAACCTTTGCCTTGCCCACATCTGCTGTTCCGTGAATGATCTGTCTCTGAAGATTTGACAGATCTACCTCATCGGCATCAACGATACCGATAGTTCCTACTCCGGCTGCTGCCAGGTACATAGCGGCTGGTGCTCCCAGTCCACCTGCGCCGATGATCAGCACCTTGCCATTTAACAATTTCTTCTGTCCCTTCACGCCAACTTCCTGAAGGATGATGTGACGTGAGTAACGCTCCATCTGTTCGTTTGTGAATGCCATTAGAAGCTGCCACCTCCCATGAAGTAGAGGAACTCTACTGTGTCGCCGTCCTTGAGTTCTGTTGTTGCAAATGCATCTGAGTCAACAAACTCATCATTGACTGTTACTGTGACATAGTCTGGATTCTCAACGTTCTCTGACACGATGATCTGTGCTATTGTTGTTCCATCTGCTATCTCTTTCTTCTTTCCTGCTATTGTGACTGTCATTTTTCTTTCCTCCTGACGATTCATTTGCCGTGCCCGGCATAAAATGTGATTATATACTTTATAATATTTTTTTAACTTCCTCTTCCAGCACATTTCTCTTCACAAGACCACGGATGCGGGAAACCTCCTCGCCTCCCTTAAAGAAGAGTATGGTTGGTGACGCCATTACTGCGTACTTCTCAGCAAGCTCTGCGTCGAAGTTTACATTTATCTTGTATACATTTACCTTGTCCTCGTAGTCATCCTCGATGCCGCCAAGGATAGGTGAGAGCTGCTTGCATGGTATGCAGCTGTCCGAATAGAATTCCACGATGACCGGGAGCTCCGACTGAAGAACCTTCGCATCGAAATCCTCTGCACTGACTCTTACTGCCATTTCCTAATCCTCCAGTTTCTTAACTATGAGATCGTAAGTACCGTTCTCGTTGTCGATGAGTTTCAGGATCTGCTGTCCTTCCTCCTTGAAGCTTCTTGGTACGTTCTGTACAGGCTCACCGTCGTTCATGGTAACCGCAAGCACCTGTCCTATCTCAAGCTCCTCCATGGCTACCTTCGCCTTGACAAATGTCATCGGGCACACCACATCAGTTATATCTACTCTGTCATCAATTTCGTAATCAGCCATTGTAAGCCTCCTTTAATACTTCTTTAAATTTGTCTAAGCCCACACGCTCCAATGTGAACTGGAAACGCTCGCTTGGCTTTGCATTGTCTGCAAAGAACTGTATTGCCGCATCTGTGATACGGAAAAGCTGCTCCTCAGATGTAACAACCGGAAGTAACTCCTCGCCGCGGTGGATCGTATTTCCAAATAATCCTCCGAATGAGACAAGATATCCTGTCTCGCCCTTCCATGCATCTGTAGGACACGCCTTTGCGCATCGTCCGCAGTAGTTACATTTGTCTGTGTCGAGGATGATCTTGCCGTCCGCCATGGTGATCGCGCCCTCTCGGCACGCCTTGACGCACACGCCACACATGATACATGATGGCTCATCCCACTCTACTACCATTGCGCCCTTGATTCCCACGTCGTTCTCCTCTGCCTTCAGACAGTTGTTCTGACATCCTGTGACACCGAACTTGAACTTGTGAGGAAGCTCCCTTGCGTAATATCTCGCATCAAGCTTCTTTGCTATATCATAAGTGTCTATATTGCCGCTCGGACAAATCTGATTTCCCTGGCACGCTGTGACTGTTCTTACTCTTGGGCCACACACACCCGGCTTACAGCCTCCCTTTGCCAGTTCTTCCTTTACCTCTTCCACATCGTCAAGCTTGACAAATGGGATCTCGACGCTCTGTCTCGATGTGAGATGTACATGTCCATCTCCGTATTTCTCGGCAACCTCTGCTATCTTCTTGAGATTCTCTGCGGTAAGATTTCCTCCCACCACCTGAAGTCTCAGTGAAAAGTTATTCTTCTGCTTCTGTCTCATGAATCCGCCCTTTTTCAGAGCTGCGTAATCTACTGCCATATGTAGTTCCTCCAAATCATTTGTGTATTAGTCGGCAAGGGCCTTCTGGAAATCTTCTATCAGATCCTCCACATCCTCAATTCCGACACTAATACGAATCATATCATCATATACGTTGGCGTCAAGCTTCTCCTGCTCTGTGCTGTGCGCATTCAGTGTTGATTCAGGATGTACGATAAGTGTCTTCGTATCTCCTATGTTCGACACTATCTGCGGTATCGTGAGCTTGTTCATCACCGCAAATGCCTTCTCCTTGCTGCCAACTCTTATAGTGATTATGGCACCATAACCGCCATGGAGCTGCTCATCTGCAATGTCATGCCAAGGACTGGATTCGAGTCCCGGATAGTTGACCTTTACACCCTCCTGGCTTTCCAGGAACTGTGCAAGGGCAAGTGCGTTGTGACAACATCGCTCCATCCGAAGTCCCAATGTCTCCATGCCCAGCATATTGTAAAATGCTGTCTGCGGAGCTATGCAGGCTCCTGTATTTCTAAAAAGTCCGTTTCTGAGTTTTGCTATGTAGGCGAACTTTCCGAACATCTTGTACTGCTGCAGAAGCGGATAACGCTCTGCGTCCCATTTGAAATTACCGCTGTCAGTGATGACTCCGCTTATGGCATCGCTATTGCCATTGATGTACTTGGATGTGGAATTGATGACTATATCCGCTCCAAGTGTCAGTGGTGTGACCAGATATGCAGTCGCCACTGTATTGTCTATTAGGAGCGGAAGCCTGTGTGAATGTGCCAGCTCTGCAAGAGCCTTTATATCCACCACATCCAGCTTCGGATTGCCGATCGTCTCAGCAAATATCACTCTGGTATTCTCATTTATCGCTGCCTCAACCGCTTCCTTATCCGATATCTCCACAAATGTCGTCTTGATACCAAATGCCTCCAGATCGTGGAACAGATCTATCGTTCCACCGTAAAGTCCTGTGCTGGAGACTATCTCTCCGCCAGCTCCTACTATATTTAAGAGTGCATTTGTGAGTGCCGCCATTCCAGAAGAACACGCTACCGAACCCACTCCCTTTTCAAGATTCGTCATCCGCTCCTCAAATGCAACTATCGTCGGGTTGTTGATCCTCGTATAAGAATATCCCGTCGCCTTGTTGTGGAAGAGCTTCTCATGCTGCTCCGCCGAAGGCTGATAGAATGCACTGGATTGATAGATCGGTGTAAGTGTGGCGCCTGTATTCTCATCACCAAGCTTTGCGCTGTGTAATAATGCTGTGTTAAATCTCATGATTTTCTATGCCTCACTAAATAATAAATCCTATAATTCCTACGAACATGATAGGATTATATCTCTTATACCCTACTATGTCAATAGGAATTATAAAATAAGCAATGCAGATAAGCAAAAAAAGGATCAGATGGGAGTTTTACTCACATTCTGACCCTTTTTTGAGGTTATCTATATGGCGCATGCCATTCTCTGGTGTCGCCCCCTCGCCTTCGCTCGGCGGCAGGGGAAGCATTGCTTATTTTAATTCATTTCCTCGACACCCGTTTCTTCACATGCAGATCCAAATCCTGCAATTTTCTTCCAAGTTCATCATCCTTTGCAACTAGCAACAGATCCTTATCCATATAGTTAAGCGCATGTAACACGGCTGCATAGCATCCAATCGCCACCGAAGATGCACCTTTTTCTATAGACACCAATGTGGCTCTGCTGATACCCGCCCGCTCTGCAACAAGCTCTGCAGGCAGCTTTCTTCTAAGTCTGGCATACTTTATCTGCTGTCCCATCTGTTCTAGTATTCTCTCTGTCTCCGGTAATAATACCAATGACTTTTTCGGCATAATATCATCTTCTTATATAAATAATATTATTCATTTTAATTGATTATGTGAATTTTTATTTACTTTATTTTGCAAGACAGATAAGCCTATTCTTATACGACATCTCTATCTTCTTAAACAACAGCAAATAAAAAACGTATGGATCACCCCCCATTTCTCTGGCAGCTTCCCCATACGTTTTCACTCATTTCTTATTTGCAATTTTCTTATACAGCATCTTCCTCACATAGAAATAACATACTATCTGCATAGCAAGGGTTATGATCCAGGACGCCGGATATGAGATGAACAGAACCGCCAGGGATCTGTGTCTCGGGAAAATCCAGTATATCCATACGATTCTGGTCCCAACTGTTCCTATGATCGAGAGGAGCATCGGAACTCCGGAATGTCCCATCCCACGAAGCGCCCCCGGGAACAAGTCCATAAATCCGCACAGGAAATATGTGACTGTCGTATATAACAGTATCTCCATTCCGCACTTTATAACCGCATCGCTGCTCGTATATATATGCAGCAGCTGCGGACCAAAGAAATACGCTCCATTGCCCAGAACCATCATTGCCGCAAATGACAATATCAGGCAGTCGATCAGAACTCTCTCCATACGTTTCCATTTGCCGACACCGTAGTTCTGGCTCGTAAAACTCATGCACGCCTGTGTTACAGCATTCACCGTCACATACAGAAATCCAAATATATTATTTGCCGCCGTGTAGCCCGCCATGGCAACCGAGCCAAATGAGTTGACTGACGACTGAAGCAGCACATTCGAAAAGTTGATGACTGTGCTCTGAATTCCCGCCGGAACTCCGACCGAAAAGATCTGCTTTACATATACCCCCTTGATGGTAAGCTTTGAAAATCTCAGCTGATAGCTCGTCTCTGACATGTAGAGACAACGGAGCACAAGCACGCAGGATATCAGCTGTGAAATGACAGTTCCGATTGCAACTCCGGCAACTCCAAACTTGAAAACGATCACAAAGCACAGGTTAAGTCCTGTATTTGCAATCCCGGAGATAACCAGAAAAATGAGCGGTCTTTTTGTATCTCCCACCGCTCGAAGTATGGCAGCACCGTAATTGTACAGCATAAAAAACGGCATTCCCAGAAAGTAAATCCGCATATATAAAGAGGAAAGTCCGATGACGTCCCCAGGAGTATCCATAAGCTCAAGCGCCGGTTTTGCGCAAACCCACCCGACAAAGGCCATAATAATACCGCTGATCAGCGCTAACGTGATCGCGGTATGTACTGTCTCTGACATTTCTTTATCTTTTCCTGCGGCATAAAATCTTGCCGCAAGCACATTTGCCCCAAGGGATATACCTATGAACAAGTTGGTGAATACATTGATAAGTGCCGTGGTTGAACCGACCGCCGCCAGCGACTCGTTACCACTGAACTTCCCGACAACAATGATATCCACCGCATTGAACATCAGCTGCAGAACCCCCGAGAGCATAAGTGGGAGCGAAAATGAGATCAGCTTATCCATGATCGTCCCGTTGCACATATCAATTTCATATTTATTGTGTTTTACTGTAGAACTCATAACTTTCCTCTGATTCTCCGAAAATAGCGCATCAATTTCTATAGAATTTTCTCTTTTTCACGAATAAAAAAGGAGTTCCACTGTCGGCAGAACTCCCTGAACATTTTCTTTCGGCATCTCTGTCTATCCGAGTTTTGGTAAATTAAGTTTACGTCAATCTGATAGGCAACTCTTGCCACCTGCATAACAGCGTTTACCCCTGTTTCTGTTATACATTATATTCTATTTTTAAAGAAAATCAATAAACCCATATTATCTTTTTATTCACTCAGCCTTTTTCATTCCGCCTCAAACCGGGCTCCAATCTCACCTGCATAGCTTTCTGCATATGAGCCTGCTTCTCCAACTATCGTGAGCTTTTCTGTACCGCCCATAAACATGTATTTATTCAGCTCCGTCACACCTGCCGGAATATGCAGACGCTCCATACTCCCCAAGAAGAAATTGCTCTCATTAAATGTAGTGACTTTATCCCCAAGGTCAACGATTCGTAAGTTGTCACAGTTGAACGTACCCTCTCCAACCGTTTCAACACCGGTTGCCAGAACAACCTGCAGACACGCATTGTTGCAGAACGTATACGAAAGCTCCTTTATCGTATCAGGCAGTGAGATTCCCTTTATAAAACTGTCATTACTAAAAGTCCCATCCATTATAGATATGACATCCTTTCCGTCTATCTGCTCCGGTATGACAACTATCGGGTCACTTCCGTTGTATGCCTTTATGGATACACTGTCTCCATGATCTACATATTCAAAGTCTGATGCCGGTGTTTCTGCGTGATTTTTCACGTCGTCCACCGTGATTTCTACAATGTCTGTTACGGATACTCCATCATCGTTGTTAGTCTCTTCCCCCTCTGCAGTATCAACAGCGGTGCTCACCGCTGTGTCCTCTGTATCGACGCTTGTATCCTTTTTATCTCCGCACGCAGCAAAGCTCATCATCACCGCCATTGCTGCTATTATCGCTATTATCTTCTTCATAATATCCTCTCCTCATTATTCCAGCCGATTTATTCTTCCTCGAAATTTATTCCCTCTTCCTTTGCAAATGTTTCTGCAAATGAACCGGCTTTACCAACAATTGTCAGAGTATCTTTACCAAAGAAAGCTACCTTATCAAGATTCTTTACACCTTCCGGAATATGAATAACTTCTAATGTTTTCGAAAAATAAGCATCATCAAATTCTTTGAGATTGTCGCCCAGATCTACATATTTTAAACTGTCATTGTGTTGGAACGCTGCCCTTCCCACAGTCTCAACACCTGATGCCAGAACCACCTGCAGCGAATCATTAAGTCCAAATGTCGAATCGCGAATTTCCTTTATCGTATCAGGCAGTGAGATTCCTTTTATAAAACTGTCATTACTAAAAGGCCCGTCAATTATAGATATGACATCCTTTCCGTCTATCTGCTCCGGTATGACAACTATCGGATCACTTCCGTTGTATGCCTTTATGGATACACTGTCACCATGATCTACATATTCAAAGTCTGATGCAGGTGTTTCTGCGTGATTTTTTACATCATCCACCGTGATCTCTGCACTGTCCGTCACCTGCTCCGATGACTTTCCACCCGCGGGCTTGTCTGATGAGTCCGTACCTCCACATCCCACAAGTCCCATCGCAAATGCAGCCATTATAACCATCACACAGGCCCTGCCTCTGCCATTTCTTATACCGTTCTTTTTCATATACTATACTCCTCGCCATGTAATATTTGTGCAAATATCCGTCCAGACTCCCCATCTGCCTGTGCTCACACAACAGAAGTATATCACGATTATATTCAGTTTTTTCTCTATTGCGACAAACGGTCATTATTTGCGACAAACGGCAGTATTATTTTCACGACAAATATGCCGTCACCTGATTTCATCTGACATTCGCCATGATATTTTTCTACAACCCGCTTAATATTCACTGTGCCGATTCCATGCTCCGTATCACTGTCGGTCTTTGTTGATATCAACCGGTCTCCATCGCACCTGATTTCACCCGACATAGGATTTTCCACAAGAAGCATCAGTGAGCCCGGATTTTCTGATGCACGAACCTTTATATACCGGTCTTTCTGACATACCACATTTGCCTCTATTGCATTGTCAATGAGATTCGCTATGAGCACGCTGCAGTCAGAATTGTCCATCTGCGACAGCCTGCCAAATGCACCGCTTACGTCCATCTGTATATTATTCTCATCCATGACCGATTTCTTTGCATTTAACAGGATGTCCACGATCTCACTCCCCGTGGCTATCCAGCCGGTATCTATTCCGCCGCTCTCCATCATCTCCTGAAAATATTTCTTTGCCTTGTCATATTCTCCGCGATCCATGAGTCCCTGGATAGTCAGCATATGATTCTTCAGATCGTGTCTGAGTCGCACCGCATCCGACTGTTTCTCTTTATAATCCTTAAAATACTGATACTCGGTATCAAAGCTCTGCCTGTAATTTTCCGAAAGATTCCTGTAATGCCTGGTGAGTTTCCTATGAATTATCCACGCAAATACCGCCACATTTACCCCGATTGCAAACAATACCCAGGCTATAGAGTAAAGTATGCCATCCACATTGGTATATATCCTGTCAAGCCCGGCGCAGAATACAGGTGAGAAAAGGCTTATCACGCACAGAAGTATCTCCTCACCGACTGTGAGCCTTACGTCCATATGCCGCTCATTCACCTTGTGAATTGCCAATATCAACGCCGCCAGGATTACCAGATCCATACAGAACTCAAATACGGACTGGCTCTCATTGCCGAGTTTTATCTCGTATTTGTCAAGTCCCAGCATGGTGCCTGTCATCTGCGTGAGAAAACCGTACATCACATATAAAAGACACGACAGTATGCCCTCTATTCCCGCACGCACGCGATGCCCGTCGGTCCGGATAGCACCATATACCACAAGAAACGCAAAGAAAAGGACCGTCTGGATCATGTCCTGGTCCTCAAATATCAGCATTACCGCCGCATCATATGCACATATACCCGCGAACAAAGCCGGATAACTAAGCAATCTCTTAAACGGTTTCACACCGAACAGCAACTGCATTATCAGTATCATGGAGAATATCTCCATACCATTCACCAAAACTATACCTGTAGTTGCAAGCCAGCCACTCATTCTTCCAAATCCTTCTCCATTTTCTTCATTAGTATTTCTCTATACACGCTCTCGCGGCGCCTGCTGATGGGGAGTTCCTCTCCACCGCTGAGTATGAGTCTGCCCTTGGAGATTTCCCTGTGGTATCTCATGTTCACGATGTATTTTCTGTGGATCCTGAAAAATCCATACTCTCCAAGCATTTCCTCAAGCTCCGCAAGGCTCGTCCTGTCGGTTATCCGCCCTACTCTGGTATATATCATCGTGTACTTGTCCTCCGCCGATATATATACGATATCGTCCAGTCTTACAGGTTCTTCCATCCCCGGAAGGCTCAGCAGCATCCGGTGTATTCCAGAATACTCTCTGTGTATATCGCCCATGACACTCTGAACCGACTCACCTGTCAGTGGTTTTAACAGATATCTGAACGCTCTTGCCTCGTATCCTTTGATGGCATACTCAGGGTGGGCTGTTATGAATACCACCACCCAGTCAGGCATACACTCATGAATCTGGCATCCAAGCTCCACGCCGTCAATCCCCGGCATCTCTATGTCAAGAAACACCACCGTTCTGATACTATTTTCAGTAAACTTCCCGGTCCTGATATCCTCGTACATATCCGTTCCTGAACTATAAACCAGAACATCCGCATCTGCCATATGCAGAGTTTCCCTGCAGACTATCTTCATCTGCTCAAGCTGTTCGGAATTATCATCACAAATGATCACCCTATGATGTTTTTTCTCTTTGTCCCTGATTATCATCTGCGCTCCTGACTGCCTCCGGCTCTGTGCTTATGTTCACTCTTCTGCTTATACATGCATTCATCCGCCTGCTCCATGACATTTTCCCAGTAGGAACGTATCTTATTGTCATCATCAACTGCAGGACTACCGGCATTGCCCGGTCACAATGCTAGCTTCCATATGATTATATCTCTAACCAATCAATACACGTTTCCCCTCAAATGCAAATCCATAATGTCTTATATCATTGATAGAACTTCCTTTAGCCAAAAGCTCCGCATCATACTGCTTTTCATCTATCTGTCTTAGAGCTTTGTCCACCGTCTCCACAAGTGTTTCTTCCTTTTCCGGGTCATGTACCTTAAATTCCATCACTATTCCCGGCAGATCATGGATCTTTGGAACAAGCATGACATCATAGCGTCCATATCCGCTTTCCCTGTTTGACAAGACCTGATACCTGTCATTCAGCTCCACAAGTAATCCCAGCACAAATCCATGATAGAATCTTTCCGGTTCGGATTTGCCAGATGGATGCTTTCCCGTATCAAAACTGCTAAATGTCATCAGGGAAACCTCATTCATATAACTATTCATTTCATCAACATTTCCCCTAAGCAGTGCATCCACAAATTTATTGTAATTACCCTGAGCGCCTCCAAACCAGCTTTTAAACATATTTGAAAACATACTTACCGTCTCCATATTTGTAATGCTAAGGTGATACCATGGTTCAAGAGTTATACCCCTGTACTCAACACTATCCGCTTTCAGATACCCCGAAGCAAGCAGCAAACTCCATATAGAAGCCTCATTCTGATCTAGTTGATCAAATGCTATCTGCTCATCAAAATTAACGACTATGTTTTCTCCATTCATCAACCGTTCCATCATTTCCTTGATTTCCGGTGTGCCAGTTCTTATAAGTTTATTTATCAAACCGTTTGAACTCGTTGATGCCCAGTATGGCCTAAGTTGCTTTTCCTTCAGAAAATATGTTATAGACCACGGATTATAAATGTCCCTGTGTGAGCCAAATATAAATCCATCATACCATTTTTTTACATCTGAAAATCTGTCAGAAAGTCCATATTCTTCAAGCGACGTCATAACTTCATTCTCTGTAAAACCAAACGAATCAGCATACATATCCGATGTAGCTGTAACCACTCTCAGATTATTCAGGTCTGAAAATATGGATTCTTTGCTGACTCTGGTTATCCCTGTCATTACGGCACGTTCAAGGCTCACATTTGTCTTAAACGCTGCATTGAACAGACTTCTGATAAACGCGGTAAACTCGTTCCAATATCCATTTATATACGCCTCCTGCATAGGGGTATCATACTCATCCATCAACACTACAACTTTTTTACTGTAATATCTGCTCATATATAAGCAAAGATCATTGAGTGCCATTGAGGCCTCAGCATCCCCCATATACATTGTAACACCTTCAAATTTATTCTTTTCATTTGGACTTAACACACCGCTGTCAACCAAATATCGGTTATCATCGTACACTTTGGCTATCTGCGCCTTGATCTGTAACTTTGCATCACCAAGATTATCAGCCTTCACCGCTGCGAAGCTGAGTGCTATCACCGGGTAAGTTCCCTGTAATTTCCGATACTCCTCATCTTTCCATATATTAAGTCCATCAAACAGCTCTGTCCTGTCAGCATATCTATTTGAAAAAAAACATTCAAGCATGCTCATGTTAAGGGTCTTGCCAAATCGTCTCGGACGGGTTATAAGTGTAACCTCATCTCCAGACTCCCACCATTCTTTTATGAAATTTGTCTTATCCACATAGAAATAATTCTTGGATCTTATTACATCAAATCCCTGATTTCCAATACTTATTGTTCTCGGCATGTTTTCACCACCCTCATGTACATAATTAATTTCATTTTATCATAGGATATGTGGATTCTCAACGGAATATATATATCGAATTCTCTCGTTATCTCCGTATTACAAGGGCTCATGCAACCACCGTCTTCGCCTCGTTGCGGTCCCACTCCCTACACATATGTCAAATCTTTGCGGCTCATACAAGCACTGATTTTTTCATTATCCACACAAGAAAAAAGAGCACCGTAACATGAAACGGCACTCTTCTCTGTATTACTTTTTATATTGTCCTGCCCATCCTGACACCAAATCTGGCACCGCGAACGTGACAGGGGGACACTCTTCGGTACAAAAGGAACGTCCCCACTAGATGTAGTTTCCATCGTGAACCTGGGCCGCGTCGTATACAGACTCCTTGCGGATCTCGTCTGCTATCTCGTCTGCGTCAAGCTCGCCGTCAGCATTCCAGTCACCACTATAAATCTCAGCGCCTTCTACCTTAATTCCTGCGATCTGCTGCTCGCTTGCGAAGAGAAGCACGATGATTCCGGCATGGTGAAGATGTTTTAATACAACATTTACATCCTCGCGGATATCAGGAGCGTACAGGTATGTATGACGTCCATCGATGCTGAGTTTCTTCTCTACCGACTCAACGAAATCTCTTGAGACATTTCCTGCTGCAAATGGAACTATGACAGCCTTCTGTCCCTTGATCGCTGCACGCACATTTCTGTCCACGCGTCCCTCGTAAAGTCCGGTCTCCTCAGTGTGAACCTCCTCGACAACACCGCAGGCACTTGTCATGTCTGTTACACGATCAATGAGTATAAGTTCTCCGAGAGTCTTGTGCTTCTTGAACTCGTCTACCACGATCCTGTCGGCAAATGCGATCCTGCAGACTGCGATACCATTCTTTGCAAGGGTGTCCGCTGATTCCTGCTCACCTGTATTTACATCTATGGTGTAATCGATGTGTGTAACTGTACCAGGGATCATCTTGGTTCCGAGCTTTACGAAGAAGTTCTTGCCATTGTACAGCTCATCGTCATCCATCCAGAGGAGTGTTGCGGTGATTGAAGATGCAACCTTTGCGCCTGAATCAACTGTGAGCACACATCCTCTTGACACATCAACCTCACGGTCAAGCTGTATAGTTACAGGCTGTCCCTTCTGTGCTGAGTCCACTGTGTCAAATCCAACATGGATGCTCTTGACCTTTGCGGTCTCGTTGCTTGGGAGTGTGTTGATCTCGTCTCCGACGTGGATCTCACCATCCTCGATCTGACCCTGGAAACCTCTGAATGTATGGTCAGGACGGCACACTCTCTGAACAGGCATATAGAATCCTGCCTCAGTGTTGTCCTCCGCGATGTCTATGTCCTCAAGGTATGTAAGGAGTGCTGGTCCCTTATACCAAGGAATGTTCTCTGACTTCTTTGTCACGTTGTCACCCTCTGTCGCTGACACAGGGATAATAGTGATATTTGGCAGGCTGAGCTCTGATGACAGCTCATTTATCTGCTCTACGATCTCATTGAAACGCTTCTCGTCGTAGCCGACAAGATCCATCTTATTTACCGCAAATACAAAGTATCTGATTCCCATGAGTGCGCAGATTCTTGCGTGTCTTCTGGTCTGTACGAGCACGCCCTGCTTTGCATCTATGAGGATGACTGCCAGGTCGGCAAATGATGCTCCAACCGCCATGTTTCTTGTGTACTCCTCATGGCCCGGTGTATCTGCCACGATGAAGCTTCTCTTGTCTGTTGTAAAATATCTGTATGCAACGTCGATGGTGATACCCTGCTCACGCTCTGCCATCAGTCCGTCCAGAAGAAGTGAATAGTCGATGGCACCGCCACGGCTTCCTACCTTGGAATCAAGCTCCAGAGCCTTCTCCTGATCTGCATATAAAAGCTTTGAATCGTATAATATATGTCCTATAAGTGTTGACTTTCCGTCATCTACACTTCCGCATGTTATAAATTTAAGTAATCCGCTCATCTTAGAAGTATCCCTCCCTCTTTCTACGCTCCATGCTGCCTGCTGCCTCGTTGTCTATAACTCTGGTGGTTCTCTCTGAGGATACCGCACTGAGCGTCTCCTCGATGATCTCAGGGAGAGTGTCCGCTGTGGACTCCACGCCGCCTGTCAGTGGATAGCATCCGAGAGTTCTGAAACGAACACTCTTGTACTCTATCTTCTCACCAGGTCTGAGTTTCATTCTGTCATCATCGACCATGATGATATTGCCGTCACGGTATACAACAGGTCTCTCCTTTGCAAAGTACAGTGATGGGATCTCTATGTTCTCACGCTCTATGTACTCCCATATATCAGCCTCAGTCCAGTTGGAAAGTGGAAACACTCTGACCTCCTCGCCCTTCTGGATCTTGGTGTTAAACAGTTTCCACATCTCCGGTCTCTGATTCTTTGGATCCCACGCATGCTGAGCATTTCTGAATGAGAGGATTCTCTCCTTCGCACGGGACTTCTCCTCATCTCTACGTCCGCCGCCAAATGCTGCTGTGAAACCGTATTTGTCAAGCGCCTGCTTGAGCGCCTGTGTCTTCATGATATCTGTGTATGCTGAGCCGTGGTCAAATGGGTTGATGCCCTTCTTGACACCCTCCTCGTTGATGTACTCGATCATGTCAAGTCCGTATTTCTTCGCTGTCTTGTCTCTGAACTCGATCATTTCCTTGAACTTCCATGTTGTATTTACATGCAAGAATGGAAATGGTGGCTTCTCAGGATAGAATGCCTTGAGTGCCAGATGAAGCATTACTGAGCTGTCCTTTCCTATGGAGTAAAGCATAACCGGCTTCTCACACTCCGCTGCAACTTCGCGGATGATGTATATCGCCTCTGCCTCCAGTTCGTCAAGATGTGATAACTTTCCCATGTTTATACCAACCTTTCTTCTTTTGCAATTGCCAATCTAGTCTATGAGCCGTGAGGTATCCGGTATATGCCATAACAGGGTCGCTCCCGCTTATTTCGGCTCGCAGCGGTACTAAGGTGCCTGCTTAAGGCAGCCACCTAAGGACCGGCGGCCTCAAATTCCCTTTTTATGGCATATACCGGATACCTCACGGCAACTACACATTGTTGGCAATTGCATAAAATAATAAATGTTTGTTATATTTTTCTCTAATATTTATTAGCTTCCTTTTTATCTATAATAATCTGGTCTGTTGTTCCATCCATCTTGCGGATATTCCACAGCAGCAGATCTCCCTTGTTCTCCACTGACATCTGGCTTCCCATTCCGCCGATGTCTGCTCCGAGATATAATGAGATGGCGTCAAATGCACACTCCTTGATACAGGATGAGCATCCCCAGCAGTCCTTTGGGTATTTCATAAATATCTGTCCATCCTCATCTCTCTTTATGAGGGAACCAGGGCAGACATTTGCACATTTGCCGCAGTTTTTGCAAAGCTCTTTATTTATCACTATGCTCATATACATCCCCCTTTCCTTGGAACATCAGCCCATTTGAAGTCGCCTCCGGCGAGGGGCTGACGCTGCATGCCATATTCCCTGCGGGAACCTGGCACAAATTAACAAGGTCTCTGTGTATCATCTTAAGCTCGCCGTCCACCATCTTGGAGTTGACGAAGATCTCCCAGTCTTTGCTCTTCTCCGGATAGTCCAGGTTCTCAGCAAAGCTGTGCCATCTGGTTTCCTTTCTATCCTTAAGGTGTGCGATTACGGAGAGTGCAACTGTGAGTCTCTCCTTCACCTCATACACAAACATGAGCTCGTGCATGTCGTGGGCACTTATGTGCCATACCAGCTTCTGGAGCTGCTCTATCTTCTCCTTTGCCAGCTCAAGCTGTTTCTCGTTGAACTGGTAGTGGGTGGATATTCCTCCGGCGTAGTTGTCCATGACCTTCTGCATGGCCTCCTCTATCGCCTCGTATGTGAACATCTTCTCGTCGGTATCGAGGAAATGATCGTACTCTTCTATCTTTCTGTAAAATGCTGTCTCCTCGTCAAGCTCCGGCTCTGTATATCCCTCATCAAGCTGCTTAACCATGGCAACGGCTGCTATCTCTCCCTCAACCATCGCTCCGGTCACATACTTCTGTGGGCATCCGCCCGCCACATCTCCGGCTGCGAACAGTCCGTGTATCGTAGACTCTCTGTCGTTGTCCACCCAGTAACCGCTTGCGGTGTGGCCTCCGACTATATAAGGCTCTGTGCCCTCTATCTCCACATTCTGCTCACTCGGATTCTTGCTGGACTCAAGCCATTTGAGAGTCTGGCTTGGAGCCATGTTGAGGTAAGCCCTCTTCAGTGAGTCGTCCTGCTCAGGGGTGATGCCCTCGGTTCTCAGGTAACATGGACCTCTTCCCTCTATATTCTCTCTCACCGTTCCGTACACTCTCTGGGATGTGGTGAGTCCGTATTTGTTCTCGTATACCTCGCCTAGTGAGTTGACCTGCTTTGCACCCACCCCCTGGGCTATAGTTCCAGTTGGGGCTATGGTGTCCTTACATCTGAGTGCTATAAATCTCATCTCAAATGTCGTCATCTCCGCCCCGGCATTTATTCCCATTGCGTATCCCGCTCCGGTGTTGAACGGCGGGTACCACATCTTATGTCTTGAAAATCCCGGATTGTTCGGTCTGTAAAGTCCGGCCGCACCGCCCGTAGCACAGAGCACCTTCTTTGCTCTGATCTCATAGGCTGTGTTATCCTCTATGGAGAATCCAAATGCTCCGAGGATCTGATCGTTTTCAACTATATAATCCGTGATGTTGACTCTGTTCAGTATCTGGCAGTTGTCAAGCTCCTCCACCGCCTTTGCCAGCAGTGGCTTCATGTTCTCCCCATTTATCTTGATATTTCTGTTGCCCCTTGCAACATACTCACCGTTCTCGTCCTTGAGGATGACCAGTCCCAGCTTCTCCATCTTGTCTGTGACACGGTTCAGTCCCTGTGACATCGAAAGCAGAAGATCTTCTCTCACGATCCCATCAGCATCAGTCCTGCAGTAATCCACATAGTCCTCAGGCTTTCTGCCCTTCACTATGTATGCGTTGATGGCGTTCACACCCGCCGCCAGGCACCCACTTCTCTTTATGTTTGCCTTCTCGGCGATGATGATGGAATAATCAGAATGTTCTCTGACGGTCAGTGCCGCGTAGCAGCCAGCCGTACCACCACCGATTATCAAAATGTCCGTATGAAGTATTTTCCTGTTTGCAATACCCATATTTTCTCTCCAATCTTTTTATCCTGAACGGAGGGGTCTGACCCCTTCGACACATTTCTTATTAGATGTAGAATACATCGTTGTCCTGCATTGCCTTGTTCTCCAGCAGATACGTCTGGTTCTCGTCAAATACATACAATCTGTAGATGAGAACGTGAACCTGCTCCCCCGGCTTTACGACATCCTTCTCCATGGATCTCTCGGCTACGATCTCCACGCCGTTGACATCCACCGTGACATCCAGATGGCTTCCGCGGAACAGCACATCCTTAACTACGCCGGACTCCGCCGCACTCTGGTACTGATCCAGTCTGCCGCTCTTTGAAATCTTGACGAACTCCGGTCTGATGACTGCCTTGTCCGCTCCCGGTACTCTGTCAAAGCCCTTGAGCTTCTCGTAGTCCTCCACAACAGTTGATCTTCCGATGAACTGTGCCACAAATGGTGTGGATGGCGTCTTGTATATCTCCATCGGCGATCCCATCTGATCTATCTGTCCGTGGTTGGTGATGATGATCTCATCCGCAACCTCCACAGCCTCGTCCTGATCGTGTGTGACAAATATACTCGTTATGCCAAGCTTTTCAACCATCTCCTTGAGCCAGGTCCTGAGCTCCGTCCTGACCTTTGCATCTATAGCGGCAAATGGCTCGTCCAGCAGCAGCACCTGCGGATTCGGCGCCAGCGCTCTTGCAAATGCTACCCTCTGCCTCTGTCCGCCTGAGAGCTGATTCGGATATCTCTTCTCCATACCCGACAGCCCTGTCAGCTCCAAAAGCTCCAAGACTCTCTTTTTGATCTCCTTCTTTGGAACCTTCATGAGTTCCAGTCCGAACGCCACATTATCAAATACCGTCATGTAACGGAACAGTGCATAATTCTGGAATACGAATCCAATCCCTCTCTTCGCAGCCGGTATATCATTTACACGCCTGCCGTCTATGTATATGTCACCGGAATTTGGATTTTCAAGTCCGGCTATCATTCGGAGAAGTGTCGTCTTTCCGCTTCCCGACGGTCCCAGAAGTGCCACCAGCTTGCCTTTCTCCACACCGAAACTGACATTGTTGGACGCCAGGAAGTCTCCATATTTTTTGTATATATTTTTCATCTCGACGTACATGTCGTCAGCCTCCTTATTGTTAATTACCTTACCTCACCCTTATCGGATATCGCCCTTCTCGGGTATCGCCCCCTCGCCTCCGCTCAGCGGCAGGTCGTCACGCGCATGAGAGTTATGAACTTCGTTCATAAGCGCGTTTCCTCTTCGCTCTGTACTCAAGCAGATTTCTCAGGAACAATATTATGACCGCTATGATCACCAGTATGGACGATACAGCAAATGCTGCTGTGATGGATTCCTCCGTTCCCGACATGTACAGCGCATCAATCTCAAGTGGAAGTGTAAATGTCCCGCCCCTTGTCTTGGACAGTGCATTTACCGCACCGAACTCGCCGAGTGCTCTGGCGGTACAGAGAATTATTCCGTATATGAGTCCCCATTTCATCTGGGGAAGTGTTATCCTTCTGAATATCGTGAAGCCCTTCGCCCCCATGAGCGCCGCTGCCTCCTCCTCATCCTTGCCCTGGGCGTTCAGCACCGGGATAAGCTCCCTCGACACAAATGGGAATGTCACGAATATGGTAGCAAGCACAACGCCCGGAACTGCAAATGTTATCCTGATGTTTGTCCCCAGCATATCATTGATCCATCTGATCGCCGGATACGTCCATCCAAGTCTTCCAAATGTCATGAGGTAGGCAAGACCTACGATGACAGGTGATATGGAAAACGGAATATCTATCAGTGTCGCCAGCACCTGCTTGCCTTTGAAGGAGAACTTCGTAAGCAGCCATGCAGCGCATATTCCGAAAAATGTGTTCACCACCACAGCTATGACCGTGGCGATCAGTGTGACACCGAGTGCACTTACCACATACTCTGTCGTGATTGACTGCAGGTAGAACTTGAAGCCCTCCCTCAGCGCACTTGTTATCACCGATATAAGTGGAACAACAAGCATGAGCACTATGAAAAGCACCGTCACGGTTATCAGTATTATCTTTGTCCTGCGCTTGCCGCGCTGCAGCTTTTCCTGTTCGCTCATCGTGGTTCCTCCTTTCATCAAAGTAAGTTTGTCCTTCTGGACTGCCTCAGCTGTACTATGTTGATTGCGAACAACAGCACAAACGATATGACCAGCATCACCAGTGCTATCGCTGTTGCGCTGGCATAGTCTATGTAGCTGAGCTTCTGCATGATCACGTATGATATGACCTGCGTCTGCTCCTTTGCGCTGTTGCCCGATATGTAGATGACACTGCCGTACTCTCCGATTCCTCTGGCAAATGCCAGTCCAAATCCTGTAAGCAGCGCCGGTCTGAGTTCCGGAAGAATAACCTTGAAAAATGTTCTTCTCGGTGTGGCTCCCAGCATGTAGGCCGCCTCCTCATACTGGTTGTCCATCTTCTCAAGTATCGGCTGCACCGCCCTTATGACAAATGGTATTCCCACAAATACAAGGGCGATGGTAAGTCCGATCTTTGTGTATGCAACATCTATTCCAAGAGCCGCAAGCGGCTTTCCAAGGAATCCATCCTCACTGTACAGTCTTGACAGCGTGATACCGGCAACTGCTGTAGGCAGACAAAACGGAAGCTCTATGAATCCGTCCAGTATCTTCTTGCCGGGAAAATCGTATTTGACCAGTGTCCACGCTATTATCAAGCCAAACACTGTATTGACTATCGCCGCTATGAACGAACAGCTGATGCTGGTCTTAAATGCATTCAGCACATTCTTCTTCAGAAGCAGATGCCAGAACTCACTCGGCGAAAGCTTTAGTGACGACACCAGCACCGATGCCAGCGGGATCAGAACTATCAGCGACAGCATGGCAATGACTATTCCAAGCGTCAGATGATATCCCGGGATGACTCTGGTCTTTTTTGCATTATTCAGTTTGTCCTTCTTGCCATTTTCCTCTGCTGCCATCTTGTCTTCCAATCTATTTCATATATTATCTAACTGTTCACGCCCATGTTTCAGTCTGTTTTCTCCGCTTCTCTTAGTTTAATACTCGTAGATTTCATCAAACTTTGCACCGTCATCAAAGAAGTCCTCATAGGCTTTATCCCAGCCGCCGAAATCATCTATGGTCCACAGCTTAATGTTCAGATCAAACACATCCGCATACTCTGCAAGTATCTTCTCATTTGTCGGGCGGTAGCCGCTCTCGGCCTCAAGCCTCTGGGCTTCATCGCTGTACAGGTACTTCAGATACTCTGTACTGACCTCCTCTGTTCCATTGTGCTTTGCGTTGTCATCGACAACCGCCACACTCGGCTGCGCCAGTATACTCACCGACGGATTCACTATCTCATAATCCTCCGGGTACTCCTTCATGGTCGCTATCGCCTCATTTTCCCAGGCTATAAGCACATCACCCTTGCCATTCTCCACAAATGTGGTGGTTGAACCTCTGGCTCCTGAATCCATGACCGACACATTCTGATAAAGCTTCTTCATGAACTGCCATATATCATTTTCATCACTGTACGTCTCCCTCGCATATGCAAGAGCCGCAAGGAAATTCCAGCAGGCACCGCCGCTGCTCTTCGGATCAGGTGTTATGACTTCCACATCGTCCTTCACCAGATCATTCCAGTCCTTTATACCCTTAGCATTTCCCTTTCTCACCAGGAACAATATCGTGGATGTGTACGGCGCCGAGTCCTTGTCAAATTCATCTATCCAACCCTTATCTATCAGACCATTTGCCGATATGAGGTCAATGTCATGCTCAAGTGCCAGTGTGACAACATCTGCATTACAGCCCTCAACCACCGATCTGGCCTGTGAGCCGGAACCTCCATGAGACTGGATGACCTTGATGTCCTGTCCGTACTGCTCCTTGTAATACTGTTCGAACATGTCATTGTATCGCTCGTACAGCTCCCTCGTAGGGTCATACGAAACATTTGTAATTGTGATAACATCGTCCTTCTTCCCGCCACAGCCGGCAGCGCCTATCGCCAGCACCGCCGCCATGGACAGAAGCAACACTCTCTTTCCAAGTCTCATATCTTTCTCCTAATTACAGGTTAAACAGTGATGTTGAGAGGTACCTCTCTCCTGTATCCGGGAAGAGAACCACGATGGTCTTGCCCTCGTACTCAGGTCTCTTTGCAAGCTCAGTTGCCGCATAGAGTGCAGCACCTGCGGATATTCCAACAAGAACACCATCTGTCTTTGCTATCTTTCTTGATGTGTCAAATGCATCATCGTTTTGGATCCTGATGATCTCATCCACGATGCTCAGATCCATAACGCCAGGTACGAATCCTGCTCCGATTCCCTGGATCTTGTGTGGGCCGGGTGCACCACCTGAGAGAACCGGTGAATCAGCAGGCTCAACTGCAATCAGCTTGACCTTCGGGTTGTGCTCCTTGAGTCCGCTTCCTGTTCCTGTGGCTGTTCCGCCTGTTCCTACTGCTGATACAAACGCATCTACCTTTCCGTCTGTATCTCTCCAGATTTCCTCCGCCGTTGTCTTCTTGTGGATAGCAGGATTTGCCTTGTTCTCAAACTGCTGTGGGATGAATGCATTGCCGTACTGCTCTTTGAGCTCATTTGCCTTGGCGATGGCTCCCTTCATTCCCTCTCTGCCAGGTGTTAACACGATCTCAGCGCCGAGAGCCGACACGATCTTTCTACGCTCAACGCTCATGGTGTCCGGCATGGTGAGTATCAGGTGAAGGCCCTTTGCTGCTGATACAAATGCAAGTCCGATTCCTGTATTGCCTGATGTGGGCTCGATGATGACTGTCTCCTGATTGATGAGGCCATCCTTTATTCCCTGCTCGATCATGGCTGCTGCCACACGATCCTTCACTGAGCCAAGCGGGTTGAAATACTCAAGCTTTGCAACGATGTGTGCCTTGAGTCCAAGCTCCTTCTCATAATTTGTGAGCTCCAGAAGTGGAGTATTTCCTATAAGTTCTGTTAACTGTGATGCTATCTTTGCCATGATTTTGTTTCCTTTCTTTTTTTACTTTTTTGAAGTCTCTATGTTCTTTCTTGATTCTTTACTATCTTTATATACTGTACATTATTTTCTATATAATTCTTAACAGGCCATCTGATAAATCTTTTCCTCTATCGCTCCTGCCAGTGCTGCATGGCCCTCAGGATTCATGTGTTCCTGATCTGCCTCGCTGCTGTCCGCCACGGATGATGCCGCCAGGAATTCCACACCAAACTCATCTGCTATCTTCCTGTACACATCTGTGAGTTTTCTTGACACCTCAACGGATTCCGGTGAGAACTCAGGATCAAATTCATCCTTCCACACCTGCTCACCTAAGTGTATTGGCGATACGAGAAGTATCCTGCTGTCCGCTGAATACTGCCTTGCCTGAATGAGCAGTCTCCGTATTCCCTTGCCTATCACATCCGGTGATGCCGAGAACACCGTCTTACAGTCATTTGTTCCAAGCATGATCACTATATTCTCCGGTTTGTGTGTCTCCAGCAGAGTTGGGAACAGCGACACGCCCTTTCTTCCCTGTCTCAGTGGATCCTCGAACACTGTTGTTCTTCCACAGAGGCCTTCCTCTATGATCCTTATCTCTTTATCTGCCAGCTTCTGCTGCAATATACTGGTCCATCTGATCCCCCAGGGAAATCTCTCTCCATTCTCAGGATTGTATCCCCATGTATTGGAATCTCCAAAGCACAACACCTGTTGCATGTGTCCACCTCCCGTCTATTGAACCTCGCTCTGTTCAATGAATCTCATTGTCAATCCACATATATCCTATCTGATATGTAGTAATTATCTGTCAACATGTTGGAGTATACAACTTATTTCCTACTATGTCAATAGGGATTATGTGTTTTTATTTGCATAAAAGAAAAAGCCCTGGAGAATACACCCCAGAGCTTTCATTTATATACTGTGTTATTTGACATTATCACCGCAATAGTTAATTACCCGATTTCGGATTTGTAGTCGATATATATACATCACATGCGGATCTGATTACGTATATATAATATGTCTTGCCCGCAACACATTTATAACTCATGCAAAAATCATTTTTATTAGTTGACAGATCGTGCTTTACATCATCCACTGCTGCCAGTTCTTTTCTGTTCTCATCATACAGATATCCATACGGATCTCCTGTCGAAATTGAATAGAAGTAATATGTGCCCGTGGTTTTTGGAACAAATTTGTATAACTCTTCTTTTTCTGCATAAAATGAGGTTTTATCGCCAATCTCGATCACATCCTCAGACATTTTTGCTGTGACCGAAACTGCCTTTCTGTCTACCTTTGCAGTTATCACTCCCCGCTTACCCATTCCTTTGGCCTTAAGTGTATATGATGTTCCTGGGACAAGATAAACATACCCATTTGTACCGCATTGTCTGTCATATTCATCATACCATACTCCGATATCATCAACAGAATACTTGGCATTGTCAGGATTTACAGTAAGTTTTAATACATCTGATACAAAGTTTCTGCCAGTCTCAGACTTGTCAAATTTCTGATTATACAGATATGTGCTGTCATCTCTTATGGATATTACCACTTCGTATGTACCAGGGAACAGATCCATCGAATATGAGCCATCATTTCTTGATGTAGCACCATTCCACGCAAGCTTATAAGGAGTTGCTTTATCCTGATTGTAGAACTTGATCGATACCCCGTTCAGGTTATTTCCATTTATATCCTTGACATACCCCTCAACCTTGATTGCCTTTTTAGCATTTATCTCACAGTTAACTGTGGTGCTGATCTTCGTATCGTTGTCATCCGTTATCTTTACCTTCAGGTTATATGTTCCCTCCTGATAAATTTTTCCTGTGACCCTTCCTGTTATATCAACACTCAAGCCATAGTCATCCCCGTCTATGCTATAAGTGTATTCCCCTGAACCGCCTGCGACAGATGCAGGCTTCACACTTACTGAATAATATTTATCATCCGTGCCTATCATGCCGTATTGAGGTATATAATACGCCGCGATCACCGACGAACTGCTGACATTCCATGTGATTATGTATGTAACTATATCCCCCAGCTCATCAACAGACTTAATTGTTGTTTTCGTTGTTCCTGTCTTTCTCACTGTTCCACTGAAACTGATCGCGTTACTTCCATCCGTTTTTATTGCATATTTCACACCATCAGGGAGCTTGTCTACAGTAATTTTACATATTCCTCTTGCGCGATCCACTGTAAATTCTCTGCTGAATGACTCATTCTGTTCAAGTTCATAAGTCATATAAACCCTTCTATTTGAATGATCCTTGGAATAATATGTCTCAATACTTGACTTACCTGTGCCATACAGTCCATCTACATAGACACAGACTCTCACATAATCGCTTAATGAGCATCCTCTTCTCAGCGCTATGGTGTAGGTTTTATTGTCCTTTGTCGTCACGCCGTCCAATGGAATGGTATAGTTATATGTTCCATTCAGTACCGTGCTCGCCTTTACAACAAAACTGGAAGCCGGAAGTTTCTGACTTCCCGATAATGTAACCTGCACAGTTTGTGGGTCACTGACAGTTGCAGATGCTATGGTGTTCGCTTTCGTAACTGTGACTTTGTATGTCGCCTTCTTACCTGTGCCATCTGTAGCCTTTGCTGTTATCACTGCTGTTCCTGCAGCAACCGCATATACTTTTCCTTCAGAATTTACCATGGCTACCTTATCATTTGAAGAACTCCATGCACATTTTTTATTTGTTGCATCTGCCGGCTTTATCACCGGGCTTAGCTGCATCGTTCTGCCAACATACATCTTTCCATTTGTTTTGCTGAAACTTATCGATGATACTGAGGCCCTTACAGTCACCCTGCAGATCGCTTTCTTTCCTGAACCATCAGCAGCAATCGCTGTGATCGTCGCTCTTCCGCCTCTTACTGCTGTGACCCTGCCTGATACGCTTACCTTTGCGATCTTGGAATTGCTGCTTTTCCAGATAACCTTCTTATTGCTGGCTGTGTTAGGTCCTACTGTCGCCTTTATCACCGCCGACCTGCCCTTCTTGATCGTCAGCGCCGATTTGTTCACCTTGACTCTTGTGGCCGGCTGTCCGACTTTGACCTTCACTACCTTCTTGATCTTTGCGTTTGACTTGAGTGAGATTGTGATATTTGCACTTCCCTTTTTCACTGCTTTAATCTTTCCCGCAGAAGACACTGTCACTATCTTTTTATTGCTCGTTGAGAATTTGAGATTGCCTGAAGTCGTATTTGTCCTCAGAGTAAATGTTTTCCCTGCCTTGAGTGTTAGTGTATTACTTGGAAGATTTTTCACCGTAATACTACTGATGGTTATTGTGGTCGCTGCTTTTGCCGGAATGCTGACACCTGTAAATGTCAGCGCAAACACAAGGATCAGCGCAACGAGAGCCATAAACCTGTTCCCTTTTTTCATAAATTTCCTCCTTTTTTATGTAACATTCCCTTTTATTACACCATATCATATATTAAAAATTATATACTATGCTTGTCAATCTCGCACATGCTATTGAGCATTATTCATATCCACATAAAAAGACGTACGGGTATCCACTTAATTTCCAGGATACTCTGTGGTTATATATACCATACTGCTGTTTCGTGTAACATTAATATAGTAGACTTTTCCTGCTTCACAGTTATATGACATATAGAAATCGTGGTCATTTCCTGTGCTGATATGCTCCTGCTTGTCATCATCATTAATTGTAAGCACTTCTCCATCTGCATCATAAAGATGTCCATATGGATTATTACTCGATCCAGAGCTTGAATAGATATAGTATGCTGCCGTCATCTTTGGAACAAATCTATAGTATGTTCCCACTGATGCATTTATAGAGGTTCTATCACCAATCTCCTCATAGTCTGTCTTAATATCTGCTACAACATATGAAGTCTTGCTGTTTATCGTTGCGGTTATAGTTCCGGCTAAAGCAACCCCGCGACCTGTAAGTCTGTAAGTACCAGGCGCCAGATAAACGTATGCACCAGCTCCAACGCTGTTGCCATCCTCGTCATACCATGTGCCGATATTCTCTATATTATATCCGTTATACTTTGATCTAACGGATATCTTTTTTACATCCGACGAATAATTTCTTCCCGAAATGTTTCCGGTAAACCGCTGTGAATATATGTATGTTGTGTCCGAACCCGAATATATAGCTATATCATATGTCCCAGGAACAATATCTACAGAATACGATCCATCTCTTTTTACATCAGAATAACAGTAATATGTATACTCTGTGGATTTGTCCCTATTCGTAAATATAATATATGCATTTGACAATACTTCTCCTGCCACATCCCTGATATATCCCGATACTGTAATTCCCTGTGCAACATTTATCACACAGTCTACAGTTGTGCTGACTCCGGCATTATCGGAATCCGTTATCCTGACTTTTATATTATAAGTACCAGCCTTATTGATGTAACCCTCCAATTTGCCATTACTATAAATATCAAGACCATAAGTATTGCCAACTATATCATAGATATAATTTCCTGAGCCACCAGCTACAGAATTTATATCAGCAGCTACATGCACAGCCGCTCCACTTTCACCACGAGTGCGATAATACCTTGGGCTGTAATAAGCTGATATCACGGAGCTGTTGTATACACACCATGTTACGATAGTTGTCATTGTATTACCATACTCATCAACTGCTGTAATTGTCGTGACTGATGTGCCAGACTTGGTTATTTTCCCTGTGAAAGTAATACAGTTGGAACGCATTCCACCTATTGTATACCTCATTCCAGCCGGAACGTCCTTTACAGAAACCTTGAGGTAGCCACTGCCAGATAAATTAACGTCTGTATTCACATTCGCATTCTGCTCAATTGCTCTGGCTTCATAATATGTCTTATTATACTTTCCGTCAGAATAATATGTCTCCACCTTACCGGTTCCTGTTCCTATAAGTCCACTTACGTACACACATATTCTGTCCGAAGATGAAAGCCTGTTCTCCTTGTTTAACCTGATCGTGTATTTTTTATTGTCTCCTGTAGACACACTTTCAATCGGAATGCTCTTGTTGTATATGCCGCCATTTAATGTGGTCTTTACTTTAACAGCAAAATTTGATGCTGTCAGCTTCTGTGCAGATGACAATGTAACATTTATTGTCTGCCTGTTATCCACCTGCGCCGAAGCAATCTTCACAGCATTTAGAACTGTCAGCTTATATTTTACTGTCTTTTTTGTTCCGTCTGTAGTTGTGGCTGTAATCACTGTGGTTCCAGCGCCAACAGCCACAACGAGTCCGAATGAACTTACCATAGCGACCTTATCATTCGAAGACTTCCAGGTACACTTCTTGTTTGTTGCATCTGCCGGTGCAATGACTGGGTTTAACTGTTCTGTTTTTCCCACATACATCTTACCGCTGCCCTTTTTGAACTTTATAGAAGTTACATACGCCTTGACTGATACCTTACAACTTGCCTTCTTGCCGGAACCATCTGCAGCTACTGCTGTGATGACTGCTGAACCGCCTCCAGCTGCTGTTATCCGTCCTCTGGAATTAACCTTAGCAACCTTTATATTGCTGCTCTTCCATACGACCTTCTTATTGCTTGCCTTGCTTGTTCCAACAGAAGCCTTTACCACAGCACTTTTTCCTTTTACCAGCGTCAGCTTGCTTTTAGTAAGCTTTACACTCGTGACAGGCTGTCCTGCAGTTACCGTAATAACCTTCTTTACCTTAGGATCAGCCTTCAGCGACATTGTAATCTTAGCTGTCCCATTTTTTACATTTCCTGCTTTGATCACTCCCGCAGTTGTCACGGTTGCTATCCTTCTGTTGCTGGTTACGAATTTCAGCTCTTTCGCCGCCACATTTGTCTTAAGAGCAAATGACTTTCCCGCCTTGAGCGTAAGTGTGCCGGCTGGCAGATTGCTCACAGTGATGCTCTTTACAACCGTGTTTTTTGCCGTAGCCGCCGTTGTAGCTGCCAGCGCAGTTCCCGGAACATTCATACCTGAAAATATCAGTGCAAATGCAAGAATGACCGCCACAGCCTTCATGATTTTTCTGTACCCTTTCATAACACTCCTCCTGATTTAATAAAAAATCCGCTATACTTCATAAAATCAGTATAGCGGACTTTATTTTATTAATCTACCATCAAATACTATCAATGAGTTTTTCGCTGTCATCACACATCCTGTATCCCACGCCCAGCTCATTGATGATAAAACTCTTCTTGCCCGGCTTCACTCCGAACTTCTTTCTTATATTCGCCATATTGACCTGAAGTCTCTTGGTGCTTCCCATGTCATTGTAGCCCCAGACCTCCTTGACTATAAAACTGTATGTAAGCATCTTGCCCGGATGTCTGGACAGAAGATCGACTATGTTGTACTCAGTCTGAGTCAGCTTGATCTCCTCATCCCCTATGAACACTCGTCTGGCCTCATAGTCTATGAGCAAATCCCCAGTCTGGAATTTCCCTGTCGGCAGTTCACTGTCATGTGCCTGGTAAAGCACTGTGCGGAGTGCAGATCTGACCCTGGCAACCAGCTCCTCCGAACCAAATGGTTTTGTAACATAATCATTTGCACCCAGATTGAGAGCCTCCACCTTATCCTTCTCATCAGATCTCGCCGAGAGAACTATGACCGGCGTGAAATCCGTCTTTCTTATCTCTGTGAGGAACGATATACCATCCTTATCCGGGAGTCCGAGATCAAGTATAACTATGTCAGGCCTATGAGACGCATACATCATAAGTCCACTCCCGCAGGATGTGGCTATGATCGTCTGATAACCATTTGCCTGCATCAGGGTATCCAGCAGGTTGTTGATATTTTGTTCATCTTCTATTATCAAGACTTTGTATTTGTTATTGCTCATCCGTAACCTCCTCTATCTTCAGTGTAAACCTGAATACTGCACCACCTTCCGCGGAATTGTATGCACTTATATCTCCTCCATGTGCTTTTATGATGGTCGCACATACCGACAGACCTATTCCGGCATTTCTTCTCGGCCTGCAGTCCGCGGACACCTCATCAGAGCTGTCCCCCAGAAGGCTTCCATCAAACAGGTGTTTCAACCTATCCTCTGGTATTCCATCGCCATCATCCTGTACCTCAAACACAACCCTGTCGCCATTGCATTTCACATTCAATGCCAGATTCTTCATTCCCTCTGCATGCTGTACTGCATTCTCAAGGATATTGATGATAACCTGCTCTATGAGAATTGCATCCATTGGTATGATGACCAGCTCATCGGGCAGATCGACTTCTACCTCCTGATCAGGATATCTCTTTGCAAATTTGATAAGCACCGAATCTATCAGCTCATCCAGGGCTATCGGGGTCTTTATGAGATTAATGTCTCCGTCCAGCCTCGTTACGGACAGCAGATTCTCAACCATACGATAAAGCCACTGGGAATCCTGTTGTATTCCCCTGAGCATCTTCTCCTTCTGCTCATCCGTAAATTCGCTGCCACTCTCTATAAGTGCCGAGCTGGCCCCGTAAATGGTGGTAAGCGGAGTTCGAAAATCATGCGACACTGCACGCAGCAGGTTCGCCCTCATTTTCTCCATCTCACTTTCTTTCTTGAGCATTTCCTGATGCTTTATCTTACTTGTAAAACCACAGGTGATAAACGCTATGGCTATCATGATTATCGCCGATGTGATATTTTCAGGTATCAGGAAATCTATCTTGAAATACGGAAATGTAAATGCAAAATTCACTATTATCACACTGACTACAGATGCCAGTATTCCATACACATATCCGTCAGTGAACACCGATATCAAAAATACCGAAAACACCATGACGGCCGGTATCAATATGTCTGTAGTAAATGTTGTCTTTATTATCAGACACAATCCAACCCCTATGGCTATCATCACCAGCATCAACAGCACATTTTTTATAATGTCCTTACATTTACACCCCTTATTTTTTTTGCTTTTTTGTATATTTATTTTTTTCATATGTATCAATCCCTTTTGGATTATTTTAAAGAAAGCGCCACTAGTACACCTCATGTCACAAACGACATAGATCTTACCAGCGGCGCCCGCTTTCACACATTCAAGTGAAGTATATCATGCCTATAGTTAAGATGCAGATAAAGAATATATCATAAGGAATCCACCCTTATGATATATTCTTCAGCGCTTCTTCAAGGGTGTGCCATCCGAGGACCGCACACTTTACTCTGGCCGGCATATGCGCTATATCCTTGAGCGCTGATGCCTCCTCAAGCTGGTCTATCTCCTCGTCTGTCGCCTCTCCCTGTATCATCTTCAGGAAGAGCTGTCCAAGCCTCAGAGCCTCATCCTTGGTCTTTCCTATTATCATTCCCAGCATGATATCTGCCGATGCCTGGGATATAGCACATCCGTCTCCCACGAATGATCCATCCTCGATGACTCCGTTCTCAACCTTCAGTTTAAGCCAGATGTCATCACCGCAGTTGGGATTTACGCCCTCCAGCACAACATTTGCTGCAGGAAGATCATATTTGAAGTCAGGTCTCATATTGTGCTCTGTCAGGATCTCGTTATAAAAATTTCTACTCTGCATATCCCATTCTCCTTCTCACATTTGCGACACTCTCCACAAATGCATCTACCTCTTCATCTGTATTGTAGAACATAAAGCTTGCCCTTGTCGTATTGTACACGCCCAGGTGTACAAGCAGTGGCTGTGCGCAGTGATGTCCCGCTCTCACATCTATTCCATCCGCCGCCATGATCTCGCTGACATCATGCGGATGCACATTATCTATGGTGAACGCCACTATTCCGGTGTGGTTCTCTGGCTTATCTGAGCCGATCACATGCACATGAGGAAGCTTCGCTAGTCCCTCCATGGCACGGGTGGTAAGCTCCAGCTCTCTCTTTTCTATATAGTCAAATCCAACCTCTTTGATGTAGCCTATAGCAGCAGCAAGTCCCACTGCACCAGCCGCATTTACCGTACCAGCCTCAAACTTGTGTGGAAGTTCGGCATATACAGCGCCATCCCTTGAAACTGAATCTATCATCTCTCCGCCTGACATAAATGGAGGCATGGCGTCAAGCAGCTCCTGTCTTCCGTATAACACGCCTATTCCCATAGGTCCCATCAGCTTATGACCTGAGAATGCGAAGAAATCAGCGCCAAGCTCATGCACATCTATAGCCATATGCGGTGTGCTCTGTGCGCCATCGACAACAACGACCGCGCCAAAGCTGTGCGCCCTGTCAGCCATCTTTCTGACCGGATTCACGCATCCGAGAACATTTGACACATGACCTACTGCAAGCAGCTTCGTGTGCTCGTTGATTCCGGAATTGATGGTCTCGTCAGTCAGCGTTCCATCCTTCTCACAGTCGAGATATCTGAGAGTTGCGCCTGTGACTCTGGCTGCCATCTGCCATGGAAGCATGTTGCTGTGGTGCTCCATGATCGTAACTGCTATCTCGTCACCGGCTTTCAGGTTGTTCAGTGCGTAGCTGTATGCTACGAGGTTGAGACTCTCCGTTGTGTTTCTTGTGAAGATGATCTCCTTCTCAGAGTCAGCGTGAATGAAATCCCTGACAACCTTTCTGGCACTCTCATACTTCTCTGTCGCCTCAAGACTGAGCGGATAGAATCCTCTGAGTGGATTCGCATTGCTCTTCTCGTAGAACTCTCTCTCAGCGTCTATGACAACCTGTGGCTTCTGCGCTGTGGCCGCATTGTCTATATAAGCTGTGTCATTATTTCTTAACAGAGGAAAATCCTCTCTATAATTCCTGTCTGTCATATTCCATTACCTCCGCAAGCTGCTTCTCCACCAGCTTCTCTGTGTTCTCGTCCTGGATCTTGCGGTAGAGGACCTCCATCTTGCCCTTGGTCATCATGTCCTCGGCTGTCTCCATATCGATTCCCCTTGATGCGAAATAGAACAGTGTATCCTCATCAAGCTCACCGATGGTCGCTCCATGTGAGCCCTCAACATTCTCCTCTGCACAGAGGATGAGTGGTATAGTTTTGTTCACCACATCATCACCGAGCAGCAGTACATTCTCCGTCTCAGCACCCTTCGAATCCGATGAACCTGTCTTGAAATCTATCGAACCTCTGAATATCTTCTCAGCAGCATCCTTAAGTGTTCCATCCACCTGTATGTTGCAGTTGGTCTTCTTGCCTATATGGTTAACCACAAGGTTGATATCTATGACCTGCTTTTTCTGACCAAGGTAACCTATATCCATGTTGGTTGATGCGCGCTTACCTATAAGCTCAGTTCTCACGCCATTGTACAGATTGCCCTTACCTATAAATATCTGAAGGACATCGAGCTGTCCGTTCTCTGCACACTCACTGCCAACATCGTTGAGTATGGTCGTGTTCTCATCCTGCATAAATATCTGTACAAGACGTATGTGTGCATCCTTCTCTATATTAAAACGTGTACGGAATGCCAGGCTGCCGCCCTCTGCATTCTCGCCAAATGTCTCTATGACTGTCATGTCTGAACCGGCATCTGCCTGCACGTAAGCATAACCGCTGCTGCCATTTGCCCCAGTTCCATTTATCAACACGTGTACTGTCTGCCCTTTATTGGTCTCGTCCGCAACAAGTACACTTCCTGCTGCCTGCTGTGCGAAGAGCACGTCCGCATCTCTTCCTGCACCAGTCTCTATTCCATCGAAATCAGAAGCCTGCTTGTCAGCTTCCTTGCCGCCATCTATCTTCACACTGCATCCCGTCATGTCCGGATTCCAGTTAAGTGCTGTGTCGTTCATGCGAAGCCAGTACCATGTCTTTGCCGGGAGTCTGTTGATCTTCATCTCATTATTGTTCTCCATGTCACGCACCTCCTTAACCTATGCTGCCCTTCATCTCAAGACGGATGAGGTTGTTCATCTCAAGAGCATACTCAAGCGGCAGCTCCTTCGATACATTGTCTGCAAATCCACTGACGATACATGCTCTCGCGTCTTCTTCACTCATTCCTCTGGACATCAGGTAGAACACAGCCTCGTCACTGATGCTTCCTATCTGCGCCTCATGTCCCACATTTACCTTCTTGGTTCTGATATCCATGGCCGGTATTGTGTCCGAACGCGATATCGAATCAAGCATAAGTGACTGGCAGGAAACTGCTGCCTTGGAGTTCTCTGCCTCCTTTGTCACTACAACGGATGAACGGAATGTGCTTATACCGCCATCCTTGGAGATAGACTTTGTGTTGATATATGAGCTTGTGTCAGGTGCCGCATGAACTACCTTCGCTCCTGTGTCAAGGTTCTGTCCCTTACCGGCAAATGTAACTCCGGTGAACTCCATCCTGGCGCCCTTGCCCTTGAGCACGCTCATCGGGTAAAGGTATGACACATGTGAGCCAAATGAACCCGATACCCACTCGATGGTTCCGCCCTCTTCAACTCGGGCTCTCTTGGTGTTCAGGTTATACATGTTCTTTGACCAGTTCTCTATGGTTGAATATCTGAGCTTTGCGTTCTTGCCGACAAAGAGCTCAACACAGCCTGCATGAAGGTTTGCAACATTGTACTTCGGTGCTGAACAGCCCTCTATGAAGTGGAGGTCCGCTCCCTCATCTACTATGATGAGTGTGTGCTCGAACTGACCCGCGCCCGCTGCATTAAGTCTGAAGTATGACTGAAGCGGGATCTCAACCTTTACTCCAGGTGGAACATATACAAATGAACCGCCTGACCACACAGCTCCGTGAAGCGCTGCAAATTTGTGATCATGAGGGGTGACAAGCTTCATGAAATGCTTCTGCACCATATCTGCATACTCGCCGGTGAGTGCACTCTCCATATCAGTGTACACAACTCCCATATCCGCAACCTCCTGACGGACATTGTGATATACGAGCTCTGAATCGTACTGCGCGCCAACTCCCGCAAGGGATTTTCTCTCAGCCTGAGGGATTCCAAGTCTCTCAAATGTATCCTTGATATCCTCAGGAACCTCATCCCAGCTGCCCTTCATCTTGGTATTTGGTCTTACGTAAGTAACTATGTTGTCAATATCCAGACCCTCGATGGATGGACCCCAGTCAGGCACCTGCATATTGTTGTATATCTGTAAAGACTCAAGTCTGAAATTCTGCATCCATGCCGGATCTTGCTTCTCCTTTGAAAGCTGCTCAACTATCTCAGGTGTAAGACCAGCTTTAAGCTTGTAGGCATCCTTGTCGTCATACTTGAAGTCATATATATTTCTGTCTATGTCCTCTACATATGTCTTTTCCTTCATCTTCTATATCCTTTCATACTCTGCAAATCCTGACTCGTTGATCTTGTCCACAAGTGACGCATCGCCGGTCTCTATGATCTTACCCTCAACCATGACGTGTGTGTAGTCAACGGTGAGCGACTCAAGGATCTTAGTGCTGTGTGTGATGATCAGCAGACTTCCCTTACAGTTCTTCTGGTATTCCTCGATACCGGCTGATACTGTACGGACTGCATCTACGTCGAGTCCTGAATCTGTCTCATCAAGGATCGCCAGTGACGGCTTGAGCATCAGAAGCTGAAGGATCTCTGCCTTCTTCTTCTCACCACCTGAAAATCCCACATTTAGGTCTCTCTCTGCATATGACGGATCCATCTGAAGGATCTCCATGGTTCTCTCAAGCTCCTTCTTGAAATCCCAGAGACGGATTCTCTTGCCGGTCTTCTGCTCAAGGGCATTCCTTATAAATGAGCTGAGTGTCACACCTGGCACCTCAAGAGGATTCTGGAATGAGAGGAATATTCCTGCCTTTGCACGCTCATTGACAGCCTCCTCTGTGATGTTTTTGCCGTCAAACCATATCTCGCCCTCTCTGACTGTATATCTAGGATTGCCCATAAGTGCATATCCAAGAGTTGACTTTCCGGTTCCGTTAGGTCCCATAAGTACATGTGTCTCACCCTTGCCGATCTCCAGGTTCACACCGTGAAGGATCTGTTTATCCTCAACATCAACATGTAAATTCTTAACTTCCAATAATTTTTTATCTGACATCAGTCTGCCTCCTTTTATACCAAGCCCGGCAATTGCTTTATCACTGCTATATCCGGCGATTCAATTGTCCCGCTTTAATTATCTTTTTGCTTATATCAAATTACTCCGCTCATTCCACATTTCTGGCTATATCAGCCAAAGTCTTGCTTTTAAAATAATCTTGTATCAGTTCAGCCAGCCCTCGCCATATCGGCAGAGTGTAACACTGCTCGGACCTGTCACAGGTCATCGTGCTGTTCTTCATACATGCCACAGGCGCAAGCCCACCTTCCGTGAGTTCAAGTATCTCCCACAATGTATATTCATCAGGAGCCTTTTTGAGTCTATAGCCTCCGCCATGTCCGCTGGCTGCCTCTATCAGATTTGCCTTGGACAGCATGCGCATTATGCTCTCCAGATACTTCTGGGACAGCTCCTCTTTCTGAACTATTTCTTTTAACGGAATAAATCTGCCGTCGTGGTTTATGGCAAGGTCTGCCATGACCCTAAGGGCATATTCTCCCTTTGAAGAAATCACCATATCTGTATGTCCTCCTTACATATGAGTGTGACCACATTCCAGCCGCAAATACACGGTCATTCCAGTCATCACCCTCATCCGCCATTTTTAGGCGTAATAAGTCAATATCTGACTTGCAAAAATAGGATATTCCCATTTACCTACTATGTCAATAGGTTAATACACAAAAAATAATAGAAGGTGTACTAACCTTCCATTATTTTATCAATTTGTCATCTGTCTAAACCCTGTTGCCTTCATAATATGTCACTATCATACCGCCTTTTCCCATATAATAGCTGCACAGCCCGCTTGCGGGTACAACGCTCACATCCGTATCAAGCCACTCGGCTTTGATAAGATGTCCCAGTTTCTCTGCTCCCTCCTCATTCATGCAGTGGCTTATGACAAGTTCCCCGCCATCAAATCCGGCCTCCCTTAAAGTATCTATCATCTTACCATATATCTTCTTAAGTCCCCTGAACTTATGTCTGAGTTCTATCCTGCCGCCGGGTGATGCCACACCTATCGCTGATATGCTGAACCTGTGCGCAGCATACCCCACCAATTTGTTCAGGCGCCCTGCCTTTATAAGGTTATCCAGACTTCCAAGTGCAAACATCACCTGTGTCTCCCTCGCCGCTTTGTCAGCAACGCTTACTATTGTATCGAATGAATCCCCATCCTCAATCCCTTCGCATATTGCATGCAACAGATGTTCAGGGAATACTCCCGCACCACATGTATTTATAACCGCGATATTCCTGTCCGGGTTCTTCTCAAGCGCCATATGCCTTGCAGCTATGGCACTGTTGTAGCTGCCGGACAGCGCAGACGACAATGTAAATGCAAGCACATTGCCAGCATCCCCCCACGCCTCAAGCCACGCATGCGGCGAAGGGCAGCTCGTTCTGCCGCCCTCGCAGCTTCTGTCAATATGTTCGAGCATATCCCCTGTATCCATATCATCCCCATCCATGTAATCCATATCATCCACCGATATTGTAAACGGAACCACTTCATGATCTATTTCTGCATCCTCCGGCACGAGCAGGCCACACCCCGAATCCGTCACCAGCTTCCAGCCATCCAATAATCTTTCTTCTTTTTCCTTCATCTCAGCTATACCTCCAAATCATCGCATATCCATCTGAAAGTATTATGAGAAATATTTTCTACTTATATACACCGCATATTAAAGAAAGGTATGATCAAGCCGTGCACACCCGGGCCTGATCATACCTTTTTATCTATTAGTTCTTAACTTTTACAACGTCCTTCTTCCTGTACTTCTTCACCTCGTACAGCTTCTCATCAGCCATGGTCATGGCATTCTGAAGACCTTTCTTGTCGTATTCCAGAATCTGGCAGCTTCCAAGAGATACACTAACCTTGTAAGGCTTATCACAGTGCTCATTAAACTTCTCAAATGAACTGTATACTTCCTCAGCAAATGCATCTGCAGCATCAGAATCCTTAAGGTCGAGTACAAGACAGCAATACTCGTCACCGCCAATTCTGCCGACAATTCCTTCATCCCCCACAGATTCTATCAGGATATCGCCTATGGTTTTCAGCGAAAAATCGCCCTCATCATGACCATATCTGTCATTGATGATCTTGAGACTATTCATATCGGCGTAGAATACCGTAGCAGATCTCCCCTGCTCCTCACATTCCTTAAGCAGCTGTAATGATCTGTCAAAGAAACCTCGTCTGTTCATGATCCCTGTAAGAGGATCCTGTTTTGATAGATTGTCAAGCATAAGATTGTTCTTCTGCAGGATAGCCATACTCTCCTCAAGACGTTTCATGATCTCCTCGTTCGTCTTGAGCAGATTGATCATCTTGACAGCAGCTGAGACCTGATTCCCAAGGAATTCCCCATTTATCAGGACTCCTTCCGTGAGATCACATAGAAGAACTCCATAGAGTATTTCGTTGGAATACAGCGGCAAAAGTACATATGTTCCAGATCCTTCCACACCGAGGCTATCAAAATCATAGAGATTTGATGATGACACCTTCTGGTTCACAGTGATCACACTGCTGACCTTCTCCCTCAGGTCCTTAGTCTTCAGATACAGCTGATCCGGAAGTTCAAACGGTTCGCCGATCAGGTGTATTATCGGCTCCTTATATAGGAATATAAATGCATTCTCTATATCCAGCCAGTCCATAGTGCCAAGAATCTCTCCATAACTCCTGTCATTGCCCCTGTCAAAACTCAGAACCTTCTGGATGAATGTCTTCATCTTGAACTGGGTCTTATTTCTCTCCTCCCACTGTTCCGAGAGCATATGGTTCATTGAGAGATATCCCTCAATAACATTCTTACTACGTTTTCTTGATCCGCCTTTTTTACAAAAGGAATCTCTTCTGATAAACTCAGTCGGAAGTATCTTACTCTCAACCTGCCTGCCATCAATGAGCCCAACCATAAGATTTACAGCCTCTGAGCCAAGTTTTCCCGCGTCTGCGCGCACAGTCGAGAGCGTCGGATATATCTGTGTAGCCCACTCAATATCATCGTAACCCATGACTGATATATCTCTTCCCGGCAGAATATCCCTTGCCTTAAGTTCTTCATAAAAACCAGATGCACAGGAATCATTCACACAGAACACTCCCTGCATATCTGGATTTCTGTCCAGAATATCTCTGAAAACCTCTTTTGATTCTGATGTAAGATTGCCCTCCACATAAAGCCCCGGATCAAACTCTATTCCATGAGCCTCAAGCACCTCCATGTAGGTTCTTCTTCTCTCATTTGCATCATAATTGGAGTCCGGACCGCCTATCATGCCTATTCTTGTATAACCAAGTTCCTCAATCATATAATTTAGTCCCTCTCTTATGCCTGCTCCATTGTCATATCTGACACAAATCTGATCTGGCTCATCTGCAGCCACTATCACACACGGCATCTGCAGATATCTTTTCATGAATTCTCTGATACGCTCCTTGGTTGCAAAACAACCTATGCAGCTTGATGCAACTATAACACCGTCCAGATTTTCCTTTGTAGCATAGGAGAACAATGTCTGATACTGATATTCATAATATATATCTGATGTTTCTGAGTATTCCCGGTCAAGAAACTTACCCGGAATGACAACGATATTGACATCAAGTGTCTTTGCCCTCTCTATAACCCCATGACAGAGCAGCCTCGTAAAATCATCCGTGATTCCGCCCACCAGAACGCCTATCGTCTTTCTCTTCATAACAACACCCCTTGACATTCTCTTCCAAAGGCAGGATCTTACTTGCTGACTGTGGATGCTACAATCTCCATATTGCCCTCAAATACAGGCTTGCTGTATCCATTTGGCAGGATAAAGTGATCGCCCTTCTTTATGGCGTTTCCATCCACTGTTCCACTTCCCTCAACCACAGACATGATAAGGAACGGCTTGTCGCCCACATTCAGCTCTGCCTTTCCCTCAACATCCAGCTTGTATACTGTGTAATACTTGCAGCTTATAAGCTCACAGAGTTCATTTGCCTTGTCCGCCTTGACACTTATAACGCTGTCCTCAACTGGCTTTGCAGGGACTGTTATAACGTCTATGCTCTGCTTTACGTGCAGATCTCTAGGTTTTCCATTGCTCAGTCTGTCATAATCGTACACTCTGTATGTGATGTCACTGTTCTGCTGTGTCTCAAGAAGCGTGATTCCTCCTTTGATCGCGTGTACTGTGCCAGGATCTATCTGAATGAAATCCCCCTTCTTAACCGGGATCTCTCTGATAAATTCCTTCCATTTCTTTCCTTCAATCATATCACATAATTCTTCTTTTGTCTTTGCATTATGGCCAATTACAAGTGTTGAATCATCCTTACAGTCAAGAATATACCAGCACTCCATCTTGCCAAATGAGCCATTCTCATGCTCCGCCGCATATGCATCGTCCGGATGCACCTGGATGCTCAGGTCATCCTTCGCATCGATTATCTTTATAAGCAGTGGGAATCTGACACCGTCTATACCGCCAAATAACTCCCTGTGGCTGTCCCAGAGTCCAGCGAGTGTCTGACCTGCAAACTCACCGTTCTTCACTGTACAGTTGCCATTCTCATGTGCAGCAACTCCCCAGCACTCTCCTATATCATCACCTTCAACATCATAACCATACTCTTCTCTGAGCTTTGTGCCTCCCCAGATATTATGTGTAAACACCGGATTCAAAAAAAGTATTTCCTTGCTCATTGTCATTATCCTCCTTTTCCAATCATATAACCTGTTTTATATCAATTTCAACCCCTACCATATGATTGCCAAAGCTCTCAGAACCAAATTCAGCCCGGCTTACTGCCAGGCTGTCATAATCTAAAAGGTTTGGCAATCACCTGCCAATACTTTTGTTTAAGAGGGGGCCCCCGAAGGCGGTGGGCACCGCCTTGGGGAATGAGAAAAAATTAATACAATTGCCGCGTATGAGTAGGGGCTCATAGCGATCTATAACTAACTATCTTCTACCGATCTCGGTATCAGAAGTTGTTACCACACTGTGTGACTTGATGTAATCTACGATCTCATCAAGCTTTGTAAATGCAAGGCCAACGTAGCTGTCGGCTGCACCGTAGTAAATAGCGATCTTTCCAGACTCGCTGTCGTGAATAGTAGCACATGGGAAGCATACATTAGGAACAAATCCGCGCTCCTCGTACCACTCTTCTGGTGTGAGAAGGAAGTTCTCACAACGATACTTAACGATCGATGGATTGTCGATATCGAGGATTGCACCACCGATTGAATATACATAACCGTTACACGTTCCTGATACTCCGTGGTAGAATAACAGCCATCCTTCAGAAGTCTCGATAGGGGCTGCACCGCCGCCGATCTTGAGTGACTCCCACCACTCGCTGCTCTTGCCCATGACATGTCTGTGCTTACCCCAGTAAACCATATCTGGACTCTCACTTACGAATATATCACCAAATGGTGTATGTCCACTGTCACTTGGACGTGACAGCATCACGAAATTGCCGTTGATCTTTCTTGGGAAGAGAACTGCATTTCTGTTAAATGGAAGGAACGGGTTCTCAACCCTTGTAAATGTCTTGAGATCCTTTGACTTTGCGATACCGATAGCTGCGCCATAGAAATCCTGGCACCAGATTGCGTAATATGTATCCTCTACCTTTACAAGTCTTGGATCGTATGCGTATACAGGCATGAACTCTTCACCGTTCTCATCAACAAACTTGATCTTCTCATCACTGATATTCCAGTGGATAGCATCCTCGCTCTCTCCGAGGTAGATGTAAGGAATTCCATTTACCTGCTCGCCTCTGAATACTCCAACAAACTTTCCTTCAAATGGAACTACTGCGCTGTTGAATATTCTTGCAACACCCTTTACAGGGTTTCTTCCTATTATAGGATTCTCTGTATACCTCCAAATTGGAGCGTCATGATTGTCATTTGCCGGTCTATCCTGCCATGGCACATTTGGCACTGGCTCGCTGAACATCTTTACTTCTGACATAAGCACCTCTTTCTTCCGGCACCTTAGCCGGATCCTTTATTATATTCTCTTACTTGTCTGCATTCTTGAGGAACTCAAGGTTCTTCCTGATAAGGTCACATCTCTGCGCTACGCACTCAACGCTTCTCCCTGGATCAGAAGGTGTATTGAATACATAGTCAATGAGTCTATCAACTGTTGTTGTTGCAACATGCATTCTTGTATCACTTGATGCGTAGTAGATGAACACTTCGTTGTTCTCGTTTACGATGGCACCATTTGTGAATACTACGTTTGATACGTCACCGACTCTCTCCTCGCCGCGAGGTCCGATGAGCATTCCGGATGGCTCAGCGATAACCTTTGAAGGATCATTGAGATCTGTTGCAAATGCATAGAGCACGTATCTGAGACCAGCAGCTGTATTTCTTACACCGTGTGCGATGTGAATCCAGCCCTTGTCTGTCTTGATAGGAGGTGCGCCTGCACCGTTCTTTGCCTCTGTTATAGTGTGATACTTACGAAGACTTGTCATCTTCTCCTCGTCTATAACCGCATGCTCTATATCATCACAGAGACCGAATCCTATTCCGCTGCCGCTTCCTGTCTCGATGAAATCATCCATTGGACGTGTATAGAATGCGTACTTGCCATCCACAAATTCAGGGTGAAGTACAACATTTCTCTGCTGTGGGGAACGAAGAGTCTTGAGGTTGTCAAGGCGCTCCCAGTGCTTTAAATCCTTTGTTCTCACGATACCTGCTGCTGCAACTGCTGCTGAGAGGTCATTTACAGTTGTATCCTTGCTCTCTGAACAGAACACACCGTAGATCCATCCATCCTCGTGCTGTGTCAGTCTCATATCATATACATTTGTCTCCTCAGGACATACATCGTCCAGAAGGATTGGATAATCCCAGAAACGGAATCCATCGATACCGTTGTCACTCTCAGCTACGCCGAAGAATGACTTTCTGTCATTTCCCTCTATTCTTGCGACAAGATAATACTTGCCGTTCAGATAGATAGCACCCGAGTTCATGACAGCGTTAACGCCGAGACGCTCAATGAAATATGGATTTGTCTCAGGATTTAAGTCATATCTCCATGTGAGAGGTATCATCTCTCTTGTGAGTACAGGGTACTCATATCTGTCATAGATTCCATTATAGAAATCTGTCTTCTTATTCTTTCTCTCAAGGAGCTTGTTCAGTTTGTCAAGCTCTACATAATATTTCTCATTCATCATTTCCGGCATTCTCCTTATTTTTTGAAAGCATTTGAATGCTATTTACTTGTCGTCGGCAATTCTCTTCATTACCTCCAGGCACATTCTGCCATTGTGATATGGACACTTCCAAGGCTCAACAATAGGTCGTCCAACTCTTGGTGTTCCATCCGCATTCAGATCCCAGAACCACTCTGATCCAGGTCTCTTGTCTATGAAGTATTCCTTTATGTACTCCCATACCTTCTCGGCAGCCTCGTAATACTTCTTATCGCCCGATTTCTGGTATGCGTTTATAAATCCTACTATTGATTCTGCCTGAACCCACCATACTCTTACCGTGTATGGCACGCCCTTTTCACATTCTGTCAGAACTGAATGTCCGTCGAAAGCAAGCTCATATATCTGCTCTGCAAGAATATCTGTTATCTTTGTTATCTTCTCTGTGTACTCTGCATCTCCAAGTACCTCGGTTGCCCGATCGAGCAGCCATGATGTCTCAATGTCGTGTCCGTAGGAGTACAGATCTATCAGAGTATTATAATCCTTGTCGAAAAATACTTCCTGTCTCTTGAGCTCCGGATTGTATACCTTATCGGCAAATACATCCAGCAGCCATTCCAGGCGCTCTTTAACCGCTGCATCCTTTGATACCTTGTAAAGCTCTGTGTAAGCCTCAAGTGCATGGAGCAGTGTGTTCATAGTTCTCTCTGCGAGAACTCCATTCTCAGAAAGCTTTTCATTTGACTCCGGCTTGAAATCTCTTGTGAATGCCTCGAGATAACCGCCCTCGTCAGTGCACTTCTCTTCTATTGTGTGGAAGAGCTGCAGGGCCAGGTCCAAAGCCTCCGGATCACCGGAAGCTTCGTAATAGGCGGATAAGGCATATATACTAAATGCCTGGTTGTAAGTGTGTTTTGTCGTGTCCTTGGGTGAACCATCGTAATTCATGGACCAGTATATTCCGCCATATTCCCTGTCTATACAATATTTTTTCAGAAATTCATATCCATGAGCAGCCTCATCGAGAAGCTTCGGGTCCTTCAATGTGTTATACGCACTTGCAAAGAACCATGTAATTCTGCTGTTGAGGATACATCCCTTCTCTGCTTTCTTGTCCAGATTCAGGTCGTAATCCATATATCCATAAAATCCGCCATACTCATCATCCCTCAGGGCCTCCCAGAATGGGATGATAGCATCTGTTAATTCTTTTTGAATCTCATTTCTCATATTCATGAACTCTCTTCTTCTAATAAATTATTAACCCTTTACAGCACCCTGTGTAATACCACTGTAGATCTGCTTCTGGCAACAGATGAATACTACAAGCGCTGGTATGATCGAGATGATAACACCTGCACAGATCAGGTTGTACTGGCTTCCCATAGGTCCTACGAACTTGTAGAGTGAGATAGCCATTGTCTTGATCTCCGGGCTTATGAGGTAGAGGTTTGCAGCGTAGTACTCGTTGTAGATTACAACACCCTTCAATATACAAGCTGTGACGATAGCCGGCTTAAGAAGTGGAAGTATGATCTTCCAATAGATGGTCCAGTATGATGCACCATCCACGATAGCTGACTCGTCAAGAGATACTGATATGTTCTCCATAAACTGTATAAAGATGTAGATTGAGATAACATCCGTACCACAGCTCATAATGATGTAACCATATAAGTGATCGATGAATTTCAGATCACCCATGATGTTGTAAACTGTAACCTGCATAGCAACTGCAGGGAGCAGTGATGCCATAAGGAAAAGTGTTCTGATAAAGCCGTTTCCCGGGAACTTAAATCTGTTAAGCACATATGCGAGCTGTGTTCCTATTATTACTGACACAAGGAGTACACATATCATGACTATAACTGAGTTGATAAACGCACGTCCCATGTTGGCAGTCGTGAACGCCTTTACAAAGCTGCTGAAGTTCAGAAAGCTTTCTGGAAGCTTCATTACTGAAGTAGCCTTATACTCGTCCGCTGTCTTGAAGGCGGTTGTAACACATGATATAAGAGGTACTACTGCACACAGTGAGAAAAATATGAGTACAAAGTACTTAAAGAAACCTCTTACATAATATCCAACGGTTCGTTTTTCTTTTATTGGCGCTATGCTTGGCACATCTGTCTTTCCTCTTGCCATGTTACTTGCCTCCCTTCGCAGAAGCAGCCATCTGCTTCATGTATTTCTTGGTATCTCTCTCCTGCTTCTTGCGAAGTTTCTTTGCCTTATAACTCTCATCATCTGAGCTTGAATCCTTAAAAATGTACTCAAAGAACAGCTTCTGAAGTGCAGCACATATAAGTATAATAAGGAGAAGTACAACAGCCATTGCTGAAGCAAGACCAACCTTCTGGCTTGTATGTGCTATCTTGTTCATGATGATGAAGTAAGTGCCTGTTCCGTTTGCACCTGTTGTGATAACGAAAGGCTGCTCGAAAGCACTGAGCGATCCTGTTATTGCTAAAATTACATTTAAAGTTACAATTGTCTTGATACTTGGCAGTATGATATATCTAAACTGCTGGAATTTATTTGCACCATCAAGCTCTGCTGCCTCATAAAGTTCTGCATCTACCGACATGATAGCTCCGATAAAGAGAACCATCATCTGTCCAAGGTATCTCCAGACTGAGGTTGAAACCAGTGTCCAGTTGTTGACACTCTGGTCTTTGAGCCAGTATGGAAGGTTGTCTAAGTTAAATCCACACAACTGAAGAATCGAATCGAATACGAATCCTCTTGTGAAGAAGAATTTGAAAATGAAACCTACAGCGATACCGCTGATAAGGTAAGGGAAGAAAATAAAGCCCTTGAAAAGGTTACCACCTTTTACTCTGAAACTCAGAAGAGTTGCAAGGAAAAGTGCAAGCACTAACTGTACAAGTGCTCCTACGATGTAATACAAACTGAGCTTTAATGCACCGAAACAGTCTTTTCTTGTGAACACGTCGATATAATTTGCTAATCCTACGAATTCTCTCTTTTCTACAGGCGTCGTATATTTCATCTTGTAGAAACTAAACTTAACCATCTCTCCGAATGGTATATATGTAAATACTAATAGCAAAAGCAATGGGATAATTGCGAAGGCCGCGCATATTATAACCTGCTGCCCCTTCCTGCTTGACGCCCATTTACCAAAGCCGGATTGTTTTTTATTAGCCATACTCATTCCACCGCCTTTTTTAATTAGACCGGGGCGGGCCCATCCACCCCGGTCTGTAAATAGTTCTTTCTTTATTATATAGAAGTAATATTACTCTACGTTAGCCTCGATACCTAATGACTCCTGAGCGTCTGACCACTTCTGGTTCCACTCGTTCATGATATCGTCGAATGACATGTCGCCATTTGCAGCATGCTCAATGATAGCCTGGATCTTGTCGTTACCACCATTGCTTACGTTAAGCTCTGACTCTGAGTTGAGCTGGTTGAGGTAATCCTCCTCGCCCTCAAGAGCTGCCTCGTCTGCTACGAAGTCAACACCGTCAAATGCGATCTTTGACTCTGAACCAGGAACAAGTGCAAGTGAATCCTCGTTGTAAGCATATCCTGACTTCTCTGTCATCCACTTAACGAATACAAGAGCTGCCTGCTTCTCATCATCTGAAGCGTTTACGTTGATACCGTAGCAGTAATCTGCACCTGATGAAGCGTACTGCTTACCATTTACTGAGATAGGGAAAGGAATGTATCCGATATCGTCTGCGTTAGGTCCGCCTGCTTCCATCTGTGGGTATGACCATGAGCCAAGTACCATACATCCGATCTCGCCGTTGTTGATCATTCCCTTACATGACTCCCAATCTGTTGTTGAGTAATCATCCTCTGTAAGTCCCTGTGATACTGCATCGTAAAGGATCTTGTATACTGCATATGCATGTGTGTCATCACCGTAGTTCTTGAATGGATCCTTTGTATGGGCTAACTTCTGGTTCTTGTATGTAGCATCGCCTGTAGCTGTGATTGAGATATAATCATCCCAAGCTCCCATTGTCCAGCCTGCTGCGTAGTTTGTGTAAAGTGGGATACAATCTGGGTTCTTCTCCTTGATTGCCTTGAGTGCTGCGATGAACTCCTCTGGTGTCTTAGGTACATCTGTAACACCTGCATCAGCAAATACCTTCTTGTTGTATACGATACCCTGAGTTGTAGCTGTAAGAGGTACACCATATACCTGACCCTGATACAGCCATCTGTTTGAGTAATTTACAAGACTGCTCATTGTATCGTAATCGCCAAATGACATGAAGTATGTTGAAAGGTCTGCCATGTCAACTGCTGGGATACACATTACTGTCTCATAGTTTCCTGACTGAAGATGTGTAAGAGCATCCTCTGCATAGTTTGTATCTGTGATGATATCAACCTTGATGTTTGGATACTCCTTGTTGAAGTCCTCAAGATACTGCTTCCAGTTCTTTCCGCCGTAGTCATCTGAGTCCATATCAGTTCTGTTGTTGTAGAACTTGATCTCTGCTGAAAGATCTGTGAAGTCTGTTCCTAACTGGATGTCTGCATAAGACTTAATGCCCTCTGCACTTGCGTCCTCTGATGAGTCGCTTCCTGTTGCCTCTGTGTCAGCCTTTTTAGCTGCTGTTGTTGTCTCCTTGTCATCGCTTCCTGAGCCTCCACAACCTGCAAGTGATGCAGCCATAAGACCAGCCATGGCGATAGGTACAATACGCTTAAATTTCATAGTTTTGTCCTCCTTAAAACCTTCTTTGTTTTTAACTTTATATTAAGTATACATTAATTTATTTTTTAGTCATCACCCATTCTTGTTTTTAATCACATCATCTTGTATTTTTCGTTAATTTTACCATTATCATTACATTTTTTCAATATCAAATGGACATTTTATCTATATGTTTTTACTTTTAATTGGTCTTTTATTGTTTTTTTAGCTAATTAACCACTATTTTACGCTACTTTTAGCTTGTGATGATTGTTTAATAATTGTATTATTATGGAAAGGAGGTGGTTTGCATGTTAGCAGAAGAGTTAATTTCCTGCATTATATTGTCAGGCTACAATGTTCAGAAAGATATTGATAACGCCAAATTCCACAGTGCGTTCTTTGCATATGAAGAATCAATGATAAACGATGGTCTGATTCATCTTCTGGCCAGCGGTGAGCTTTCTTTTGCCTACTCATGCAATTATAAAATCTCTTTTATCCCGTGTTATCATTTCTTCTATATATATGAAGGAACTCTTACAGTAACATCGGGCAGCAGCAAATCATCATATCCAAAGAATACAGCTGCGCTTTTTGAAGCAGGATCAGAAATAACATACGCCACCAACGGCAAGTGTCATTTCTACGAGGCATTCATCCTCGGATCTCCACTTAGCCTGTATCACGAGTTCCTCCCCGAATCCATATCTTATAAAAAGGAATCCGCTGGAGCCTCTGTACTCTGGAGCCATCTTTCGCTGATAAACAAACTCCAGGGGGAGTTGTCTGCCACCGATATCTTCAGGATCTCCAAATGGTTTAATGACATACTGACCGAATTGTGTGTATTTATTGAGAATTCATCTAAGAAGAGGGATCGTGTTCCTTCTTATCTTTTATCGATAAAGAATCAGATGGATACAGACTATGCTGAGCCGCTTTCGCTTGACGACCTCGAAACAACATACAGGATCAGCAGATACAGGATCTGCAGGGAATTTTCACTTCATTACGGCGAATCACCTATGCACTATCTCAACAATCGTAGGATCGATGCTGCCAAAAGACTCCTTCTCACAACAGATCTGTCCGTCCACGAGGTCGGATCCCAGGTAGGAATCGAGAACACCAACCACTTTATCAACCTGTTCAAAAAAGACACCGGCACAACTCCGCTGTCTTTCAAGCAGGCTGCACCGGTGTCTATATCCGATCTGCATTACAATTGATATGTAGTTTTATTATCGTCCAACTATCTTTCTATTCTTGCAACACTATCCTTTATCACAATTCGTCCATCCACGACAAATATGCCATCAGTATATTTTTCGTTTGATATCTTTTTTATGATCTTATGCAGCGTCCTCTCTGCCATCTCCTGCATATTGATCTCGTATGTGGTCACACCTATATCGCAGGTTCCAGGATACATATAATTATCAAATCCCACAACAGACACATCCTCAGGGACTCTATATCCCGCAGCATTGAGTATCTTTATGAGCGTTGCAGCTGCAAGATCACAGTTGCACACAAACGCTGTAGGCATATCCTCCGGAAGTTTGAAGCAGTTCTCCTCGTCAAACTGTCCCGTCTTCACATCTCTGTCTGGAATAATCCAGTCTTCTCTGAACGGAATATTATGCTCCAACAAAGACTTTATATAGCCCAGATATCTGTCAGTTATACTGTTCGTTGAGCCTATCGTACCAACATACGCAATATCTCTATGTCCCATATCATACAGATAATTAGTCAGCATATAGCTTCCATAGAAACTGTTCGCTATAACCGTGTCTATCGGCCTCGAATTGTCATAGTAATCCACATACTCTATAGGAACCTTGGCTGTCTTCTCCAGCTTCTCCAGGTACTCCTTACCCATAGAGCCAACAACCACTATCCCATCTACCTTGTCATCCTCCAGAAGCATCGGCATCTCTGCATTCAACACGCTTTCTCTTGTAACGAACTCCAACATGGTAAAGCAGCCTCTTGCCACTGCCTTTTTGTTAAGAACCTGATACAACTGCCAATAGAACGATGGGTACTTGCCAAGATATATCTCTTGAATAAGAACTCCTATGTTGTACTTTTTCTTCGCCGTTTTCTTCCTGATCTCTGATGGGGACTGATATCCCATCTCGTCTGCCAACTGTTTAATCTGTGCTCTGAGTTCCTCGCTGACACCCTTCTGATCTGAAAGTGCCTTTGAGACCGTCACGGTACTCACGCCAACAATGGCAGCTATGTCTCCCAATTTTACTGATTTTGCCATAACTAGTCCTTCTCACTTTATTTTTTCACGTGGTTAAATAACTTAATTTTTATTTTATTTTTAAGTTAAACTATTGTCAAGCACAAAGTGATACAGTCTGCTCATATAATCCCCGCGCATGTCTTCAATGAGCATCCCTGCATTCATGAGGAGATCTCCCCCATACACCTCCTCCGTTCCGTCAAGGCTGTAATCCCCATCCGCAAGCAGTCCCACAAGCCTGATCTTCCTGCTGTGCACATTCGGTCTTCCCATAACCTGAACATACGTAACAAGTGCCTCACTCTTATCCCTGGCGACGACCATATAGCAGTCATACAACCCATTTTCCCTGTATGATGCTATTCTGTAATAATCCCCCTCTCTTACAAGATCATTATATTTATGATACATAGCCACCTGTTCAGGAATCATCTCACGTTCTTCTTCGCTTATCTTTGTGATATCGAGCTCATAGCCAAATGTTCCCGCCAGAGCCACATGCGCTCTGGTCATGAAAGGTGTGCTCCTTCCAACTGTGTGATTAGGGCAGTCCGACACATGGGCTCCCATGGTTGATAGCGGATATATCAGTTCCGTTCCCTCCTGTATAGTCAGTCTTTCTATGGCATCCGTGTCATCGGAGCACCATATCTGTGGACTGTAGTAAAGCATGCCAGGGTCGAATCTTGCACCACCACCCGAGCAGTTCTCAAGCAAGAGATCCGGGAAATCGTTAACAAGGCGCTCCTGCAGCTCATATACTCCAAGAACATATCTGTGCGCCAGTTCTCCCTGTCTGTCTCCGGTGAAACAGATACTTCCTATGTCTGTGAGCTGTCTGTTCATATCCCACTTTACATACTCTATGTTTGCAGACGAGACTATATTTCTCACGCACTCATATACGTAGTCTCTAACTTCTTTTCTTGAGAGATCAAGCACGTACTGATTTCGCGACAATGTAGCCGTTCTCTCTGGAACCGCAAGTGCCCAGTCAGGGTGCTTTCTGTAAAGTTCAGAATCAGGGGAAATCATTTCAGGCTCCATCCATATTCCAAATTTCAGCCCCAGCTTATTCACCTCATCAACAAGATGTTTCAAACCGCCCTTGATCTTGTTTTCATTTACAAACCAGTCTCCAAGACTTGTGGCGTCATCATTTCTATGTCCAAACCAGCCATCATCCATGACCAGCATCTCTATTCCATGTTCTGCCGCACTCTTTGCTATCGCAAGGAGCTTATCGATATCAAAGTCAAAATATGTAGCCTCCCAGTTGTTGATGAGGACAGGTCTCTTCTTGTGAAGATATCTGCTCCTTATCATGTGGCATCTGTAAAAATCATGAAGATTTCTAGTCATCTGTCCAAGTCCATCATGGCTGTATGTAAGCACAACCTCAGGCGCTGTAAACGTCTCTCCAGGCGTGAGCCACCACTCAAATCCCTCTGAATGTATGCCCATGACTGCGCGTATGGAATCAAACTGTGATTTCTCTATCTGTGCGATGAAGTTACCCGAGTACACAAAATGCATTCCATATACATCACCTCTAGTTTGGTCAGCATTCTTGGACATCCATGCCATAAACGGATGGTCCTGGTGGGATGACTCACCGCGGAGAGAGCTTACACTCTGCTTGCCATAAGCTATCGGGCGTCTCTCGATCTGTCTCTCCCTGGCCCATGAGCCATGAAGAGTGAGCATCTCAAAATCCTCGTCATCCATGTCTATACATGCAGAATATACCTTTGTGAGCCTGATATCCCTATCACCTGCATTTTTCACGCTCACACTTCTGGTTATAACATCCTCATCCTCAAACACAGAATATATCAGGTCAACATTAATGCCGCATCCCCCATCCATCATATGGACAACGAGAGTCTGAACCTCCTCTTCTCCCGCAAATGATGCCGGAAGGCCACTAATCCCCGGTTTTCCATTTACAATATCATAATCCACAAATTTCAGATCAACGGTTCTGCTGCCATTTGCGGTCTTTACTGCAATACAACTCTCCCTATAGTCTCCTATTCCATTTCCGGAATACTCTGTCGGAAATGTGTCCATAAATGAACATCTCTCCCTGTTATTCTTGGACGGAACAAAAGGAGCCTCACACGTTCTCAAAAACTGATCACATTTCTGCGGACGAATCTTCTGTCCATAATATATATGTCCGACAAAACCCTCTTCATCGGCGATTCCGATCCGGTAACTCGTGTTTCTCGTATCAAGTTCAAATATTCTGTTTGCCTCATCATATCTTATGCTCATATATATCTATAGTCTCCTCGTTTTATTTATGGGTATCACTCTCTGCTTATATATTCAAGAAATTCAAGTGCAAGATCCATATTCTTGGCATTCTCACCAAATCCCACTGCAGCATCCATTTCATACCAACCGGTATCCTTCACCCAAGAATTATCACCGATCTTTATTCCGACAGGTATCTTCTCACCCGTTTCAATAACCGTTGCATACACAAACGAATCTTTATACTTTTCTTTCAGTTCATCAGTCAGCACCTTATCAAGATCCTGCATATATCCGAACTCTCCAAAACTCATGACAAGGTCTGTGTCGGCAAAGAACACGTCCACCGCATTCGCCATGAATTTGTTCTGCATAAGCTGTAGACTATCCTGGCTCATGGCATCATTCGGATCAGTTGACACGCCGATTCCTGTACTTATACTGACATATTCCTTCTCCGCATCAAGACCGTTTTCACGGAGGAATTCCTCATAATACTCCTTGTCATTCGCCGCGGATCCCTGTTGTGTAGTGTTGACCGCAAGGATATTGAGCGCAGCAGATTCCGCCGTAAAATGTTTTACGACAAGGAATACAACGATGCCAACAACAACAAGTGCAAATAGAGCCTTCGGGGCATAATACTCCAGTATGTATTCCCTTTTCTGCTGTTTGTTCATAAGACTGAGCTTCTGCTTCTCAGACATATGCTCATCCACATCCAAAACGCTCTCCGGCTCTCGCTTCTCTTTTTCATCGGTTTTCTCATCTATGATATGTCCAGCGATACTTTTTACATTTTTCTTTTCTATTTCTTTTTCTATTTCTTTTTCTTTTTCTATTTCTGGCATATGATCTCCTATACTACTCCTATCCGCGTTTACCACACACTGCAGTTACTTTATACATTGTAGCATTTTTTAGTTAATTTTTAAACAGATTTTTAGCATTTTTAACTATATTTTACTTTCACAAAAGGGACCTCAGCCTCAAAGCCGAGATCCCTCTTGTTCAGCGCATTGGCTGGAAAGTGCATTTGTACGTTAAATTTTGTAGTATATGGAAGGAATGTTTTTATTTTTCGGCAGTAAATTCTGCCATATTTTGTGATTGTTTATTTAACAAGCTCCTGCACACATGCTTTCATCTCGTCTATCTTTGACATGGCATTTTTTAGGCTGTTTTCATTCACGCCAAAATAGAATTTGATCTTTGGTTCGTTTCCAGAAGGCCTAACCGCGAACCATGCATTATTTTCCAGCTCATAGTACAGCACATTTGACTTTGGTAGACCCATGTGCTCCTCTTCGCCATCAAGCGGCTTGCGGATTCCGCTCACATAGTCCCTCATGCCGGTAACTTTGATACCTGCAAAGGTCGTAAGTGGATGGTTTCTGAAGTTCTCCATCATCTCCTTAATCTGTGCTGCACCATCTACACCCTTTAGAGTTATCCCAAACGCACCTTCAAAGTAATAGCCATATTTGCGGTAAACCTCTTCCATGGCATTACAGATGGTTTCTCCCTGCAGCTTATAAAATGCTGCTATTTCACATAAAATGACAACGGCTGCGCAGGCGTCCTTGTCACGAGTGTAGTCTCCTACCAAACATCCAAAGCTCTCCTCCATTCCGAAGATGAACTTGTATGTGTTGTTCTTCTCAAAGAGAAGTATCTGCTCACCTATGTACTTGAATCCGGTGAGTGTCTCTATATATTTCAGATTGTAATTCTCTGCTATCGCCTTTGTAAGATTGGTGCTGACAACCGTGTTACAGATAGCTCCGTTTGCCGGCAGCTTGCCGACTGCCTTCTGCTCGCGGCATACATATTCTGCTATCAGGGCACCTGTCATATTGGCATTGAATCGGACATATGGATATGCAGGATCATCTGCAAATTCCGTGTCCTTCCAGATTCCCGTGCTGTCTTTGACGTATATTCCAAGTCTGTCTGCATCAGGATCTGTGGCCATGATAACGTCCGCATCAACCTTCTTTGCCAGTTCTATTCCCATGGCAAATGCTGATGGTTCCTCCGGATTTGGTGACTTGACTGTACTGAAATCTCCGTCAGGAACAGTCTGCTCCTCTACAACATATACGTGCTTGAAGCCAAGTCTCTTGAGCACTTCCCTTACAGGTACATTTCCTGTTCCATGAAGTGGTGTGTATACTATCTTGATATCGTCTGCAACCTTCGGAATGATGTCGCCGTGGATGGTCTGCTTTATGAGCGCCTGATAGTAGTTCTCATCAACACTTGCAGGAACCATACAGAACAGACCGTCTGCAACCGCCTTGTCCTTGTCCATGGTCTTGACATCCTCGTATCTCTCAACATCCGCCACATGCTTCAGGATATCCTGATCCTGAGGGGATACGATCTGGCTGCCATCCTCCCAGTACACCTTGTAGCCGTTGTACTCAGGTGGATTGTGGCTTGCTGTTACCACGATTCCGGCTATACATCCAAGCTCCCTTACTGCAAATGACAGCTCAGGAGTAGGACGGAGTGCATCAAACACATAAGTCTTTATACCATTTGCGTTGAGACACAGCGCTGATGCCTCCGTGAACTCTGCTGACATATTTCGGCAGTCATGTGCAATTACTACACCTCTCTTAGCAGCCTCAGGGCCAATTTCAAGTATGTAATCTGCAAGGCCCTGTGTTGCCTTTGTAACTGTGTATATATTCATTCTGTTGGTTCCAGCGCCCATAATTCCACGCATTCCGCCGGTTCCGAACTTCAGATTCTTGTAGAATCTGTCCTGGATCTCTTTGTCATCATCTGCGATACTTCTAAGTTCTTCCTTAGTCTTCTCGTCAAAACACTCCGACTCAAGCCAGAACTTATACTCGTCCATGTAACCCATCTCTTTTACCTCCACCTTGTAATTATTTTTAATCATATCTGCAATATTAAAACTATTTTTCGCTGACATTTGCCTGCCAGCCGTTCAGTTTCTTACCAATCATCCAGTTTTACGAGAACAGTGCCTTCACATTTGCCGCAAGCTCGTCAAGCTGCTTTGCCGCATCCTTCTGAGAGCTTCCCTTTACCCCGAGGTAGAACTTGATCTTTGGCTCTGTGCCCGAAGGTCTCACAAGGAACCACGCACCATCCGCAAGCTGGTAATATATCATGTTGGACTTTGGAAGCACTGCTGCCTCAGACTTTCCTGTTGCAGCGTCTGTCTCTGTTCCAAGCTTGTAGTCATATATCTTCTCCACACTGTAAGCGCCGACCTTCTGTACCGGATTATCTCTCAGAGTCTGTATCATGGACTGTATCTTTGTAGCGCCCTCGCGTCCGCCAAACTTCATGGTCTGAACCTTCTCCTTGTAGTAGCCATATTCCTGCCATAGCTCAACCATTCTGTCCCACAGAGTCATTCCGCGGTTCTTATAGTATGCCGCAGCCTCACAGAGAAGCATCAGCGTTCCAACCGAGTCCTTGTCCCTTGCATATGTGCCAGGCAGACAGCCAAATGTATCCTCAAGTCCAAACACATAATTGTGTTCACCTGTCTGCTCGTAAGCTCTCATTCTCGATGCTATATTCTTAAATCCGATCAGGTTGTTGCAGTCACAGAAGGTGTCGTACTTCTTACATATCTCCTTGACCATATTGGTGATAACAACCGTAGTTACAATCGCCGGATTCTCAGGCAGTCTGCCGCTCTGGGATCTCTGCATCAGCACGTAATCACAGAGGATTGCACCGAACATATTGCCCGTAAATTCTTTATATTCATTATTCTTGCTGTCATATCCATACATCCCAAGTCTGTCCGCATCAGGATCTGTGACAAGTATAAGCTCGCCGCCGACCTTCTTCGCCAGCTCAAGACTCAGGGCATACGCCTCTGCGCCCTCAGGATTTGGGGACTTTACAGTTGGGAAATTACCATCCTGAACAGACTGTTCCTCAACGACATGTACATCCTTGAAACCAAGTTCGCTGAGAACTCTTGTAACAGGCTTAAGGCCTGTTCCGTGAAGCGGAGAATATACGATCTTCAGATCTCCCGCCTTCTGAATCTCCTCCGGATTCATGACAAGCTTGTGAAGCTCTCCTATATATGCGTCATCGATCTCCTGACCGATCACATTCAACAGTCCTGCATCTATTGCAGCGTCCTTGTCCATAGTCTTAACCATGGAGAAATCTTCTATATTGTTGACCTCTGCAATGATCTCCTTATCCTGTGGAGATACGATCTGGGCCCCGTCATCCCAGTAAACCTTGTATCCGTTGTACTCCTTCGGATTGTGGCTTGCTGTTATATTCACTCCGATATTGCAGTGCAGATATCTGACCGCAAACGAAAGCTCCGGTGTCGGGCGGAGTGCATCAAACAGATACACCTTCACACCATTTGCACACAGGCAGAGAGCAGTTTCAAGCGCATACAGCGATGCATTGTTTCTGTTGTCAAATGCTATAGCTGCCGACGGCTCTGATATTCCGAGCTTTGCCAGATAATTTGCTATTCCCTGTGTCGCCATGCGGACTGTATATATGTTCATGCGGTTTGTTCCCGCTCCCATCACGCCTCGTAGTCCGCCTGTTCCAAATTCCAGATTTGTATAGAATCTGTCCTCAATCTCTTCTGCATTATCTCTGATACTGATAAGCTCTTTCTTTGTGTACTCGTCAACCTGGTCACTGCCAAGCCACATCTCATATTTCTGTTCTGCATCCATACTTAGATCCCCCTTTTTCCCAAACTACTAATCCCTGTTATACCGATGTATATTCAACGCACATTCTCTTGTCTTATGCTTGTTTTATGCTTGTCATATGTCGTTTTTGTCGCAAAGCACTGTCTGACCAGCTTGTTTTCGCATATTTTGTTTAGTTCTTTTTTAGCTAATTTTACTTAATTAAATATTAGATTAATGTGTTTTTAATTTCAATATTTAATCTTGCGTTTTATATCATTTTATTGCGCAACGCAAAAAATTCTCCCCAGACAGCCTTTTTGTACTGTCCGAGGAGAATTTTGTATCTTTTTCCAGAAAAGCACCGCTCTCTGCGATAATTTTATCGTTATCAATTACTCAGCAAATTACTTCGCAAATTATTCTGCAAGCTTATTGAGCTTCTCAACAAGTGCAGCCTGAAGAGACTCAAGCTTTGCATCGGCATCCTCAAGGCTTGTTCCCTTGATTCCATAGTAAAGTTTGATCTTTGGCTCAGTTCCTGATGGCCGTACGCATGCCCACGCGCCATCCTCAAGGTCATAGTAGAGAACGTTGGACTGTGGAAGTCCTGACTCTGTTACTACTCCTGTGGCAAGATCTGTTATAGTATTCTTCTCGTAATCACGAACCTTGAGAACCTTGAGTGTATCTATCTGAGTGATGGACTCTGATCTAAGTGAAGACATGATCCTTCTTATCTTCTCTGCTCCCGTAACACCCTTGAGTGTTATTGTGTAGAGGCCTTCCTTGTAGTATCCGTACTTCTCATAGAGATCGAGCATGTGATCCCACAGAGTGATTCCCTGACTCTTGCAGTATGCAGCAGCCTCGCAGAGACACATAACCGCAACCGGAGCATCCTTGTCTCTGGCATATGTTCCAACCAGGCATCCGTAGCTCTCCTCCATACCCATCACAAAATTGTATGAGCCATTCTGCTCGAAAAATTTTATCTGTTCACCGATGAACTTAAAGCCTGTGAGAACCTCAATGAGATTTACATTGTAATCTGCCGCCAAAGGGTCAGCCATATTTGTAGTTACAATAGTCTTGACCATCGCCGGATTCTTCGGCATAAGACCGCATTTTGCTCTCTCTCTGAACTGATACTCGGCGATTATAAGTCCTGACATATTTCCTGTAAATGGCATGTATCTGCCAGTCTTTGTATCAAGCGCGTATATTCCAAGACGGTCGGCATCCGGGTCTGTCGCAAGAACGATGTCCGCATTTTTCTCCTTTGCCAGCTTAAGTGCAAGCTCAAATGCCTTTGGATCCTCCGGATTTGGATACTCAAGTGTTGTGAACTCAGGATCTGGAAGCTCCTGCTCAGGAACAATGTATACGTTCTTGAAACCAAGCTCGGACAGAACTCTCTTTACAGGCACAAGACCTGTTCCGTGGAACGGTGTGTACACGATTTTGATATTCTCCGACTGTTCCTTGATGATCTCCGGATGGATGATCTGCTTCTTGAGTTCCTCCATATATGCGTCATCTATCTCTGCACCTATGATGGTAAGAAGTCCCTTATCTAAGGCTTCTTGCCTATCCATAGTCTTTACTGCGTGGAAATCTGTCACAGCCTTGACTTCTGCAATGATCTCTCTGTCTTTTGGCGCCGTGATCTGTGCGCCATCCTCCCAGTACACCTTATAACCATTGTACTCAGGTGGGTTGTGACTTGCTGTTATAACGATGCCGGCTGTGCATCCAAGTTTTCTGACTGCATACGAAAGCTCCGGTGTAGGTCTGAGCGACTCAAAAAGATAAGCCTTGATTCCATTTGCACATAGGCAGAGAGCAGCCTCAGCGGCAAACTCCGGTGAATACTTTCTTGAATCATACGCTATTGCTACGCCCTTCTCCTGGGCATTCTGCTTTACTATAAAGTTTGCAAGTCCCTGTGTTGCCTTACGAACAGTGTAGAAATTCATTCTGTTTGTTCCGGCCCCGATAACCCCACGTAGTCCACCGGTTCCAAATACGAGATCACGGTAGAATCTGTCTTCGATCTCGGCGTCATCGCCAGCTATAGCTGCAAGTTCTTTCTTTGTGTCATCATCGAAATAATCATCTGTCATCCAAAAATCATATGTGTCTCTGTAACTCATTTTAAACTTCTCCTTTTATCCGACGTCTTCTAAATTTTAAGAAATCCCAGCGGATCTCCATCCGAGAGAAAATGTGTCATGAGGTATGCTCCCCTGAGGGATACCTGTTCCTCTGTCAAGATTCTCCTGACCTCAGCGCGGTCTGCCAGTATGACCTGAATGTCCTCTGTACTCTCCTTGCTGTCAAGATTTGGTGTTCCTGCCACCGTGCCAAATACTGCGCAGCTCATCTCATCTGTAAATCCCGGTCCCATATAGAACGGTCTTCTGTAGAGCTCTGCCCCGCCCTCATATACTTCAAGGGAAAGCCCAGTCTCTTCCTTCATCTCTCTTACCGCCGCCTGTGCAGGAGTCTCATCTCCATCCACAAGCCCCGCAGGAAGCTCATATATGTACGCATCAAGCGGATATCTGTACTGTTTGATAAGCACCAGCTTTGGTTCATTCTCAGTCGTCACGCCATATATGACTATGCCCTCCGGTCTTACATCATGAGTCTTCATCTTTATATTGTTTTCTTTATTCCTTGAAGCAAAGTAATAATTGAAGTCTTTTCCATCTGTGTCAACCGCATCTATATGATAAAGGTTGAGGAACGGATTATCCGTAAGTTTCTGCACATCTCTGTATTTCTCTTTCACTCCATCGCTTCCCTTCTGTGTATTTTAATGTATTCAGCCGACCATACATTCGCAAAACCGCACGGTTCCCGTGCTCTTTCGCTGCTGCGCAGCTGAATATTTACCTTTATTCAAAATTAGCACAGTTTTCATAATATATCAAACTATTTTTTAGGTAATTTTATCATTTTTTAGCCATTTTTAATGTTTTTTAATATACTTGCGACATTTTGCCATATTTTCTCAAGTTAACCCACCATTCGACAAACTTTTTTCGCTGGCACGATCCTAACTCACCACTTGTACAAATAAAATCCGGACATTTTTAATCTGCCCGGATTCTACATAACATTATGCTGTTTATATTCTACTGATTATCTTCCGATATCAGTTGATATTCTGCATCTCTCAGCCGGCAATAATAAAATGTCTGCCCAGCCTCCTCCGTGTATGTCTCAAACACACCTGTCACAATTACCTCGCTCTGATCTTCAGGGTAACCATCTGGGTATACAGCCCCTCCGCCAAGCTCAAATTCAAGCCCCTGGCTACAACACGCCGCCGCATCAGCTATAAGACAGTAATTGTAATATTTGTCTGTTATCGGATAATAGGATGCGTAATACTTTCCTTCTATCCTTATCGTCTTGCCCTCATATTCCTCAGGCTTTGACATCATCTGATATACCGTCGCATATACAAGATCGCTTCCCATAAGTGTGAGATCCACATCCACACCCTCAGACTTGTATTGTGCTATAACTGAGCTGTCACCATTCACAACCTGCCCATATGTTGGTTCTGATGTTGCCTCAGTTGCAGATTCAGATGCGGATTCTGTCTTTGCTTCCGTTGTGGTCTCTGTTTGGGTTGTCGTCTCTGTTGTGGCTTCCGCTGACGACTTGCTTTCCACCTCTCCATCGCCTGTTTTCTGATTAAGCACCTTATCCACTGCATTCTCTGTATTCAAACGACTGCCCGAAATCTTAGAATCTCCACTACAGCCTGTGACAGAAAGCACCATACCCAGCACCGATATTGACACAATTAATCGCTTCAGTCCATATCTGCACCCATTCATTATTACATTTCTATTCTTATACATATTTCTTATCTCCTCATCACTTTCCCTGCTATACTGTTAAATGCAAATATAACCATATCGCATGCAACTATCGTAGATCCTACTGGTGTTGAAAATAATATAGATACCAGCATTCCTGCCAAAGTTCCGACAACCGAAAGTATGGCCGAATAAATTACTACCGATCTGAAGCTGTACATGACTCTCATCGCAGATAGAGCAGGAAATACCAGAAGCGCCGTGATCAGCAGAGATCCCACCAGATTCATCGCAAGCACTATTATCACTGCGATTATCACAGCCAGAGCCAGATTGTATGCCCCTGCATTTTTCCCTATTGCTCTTGTAAAGTTCTCATCAAAAGTGACCGCAAATATCCTGTTATAGAACAAACAGAAAAACGCTATTACACATATTGACATCACTATACACAGCCACACTTCTCCCATTGTCAATGTAAGTATTGAGGTTGAACCAAACAACGTTGAGCACACGTCACCTGATACATTTGCCGATGTGGAGAACACATTCATTATCAGATAGCCGACAGCAAGAGCTCCGACGGACATCATAGCTATAGCTGCGTCGCCTTTAAGCTTTGCATTTTTCCCAGACATAAGTATTATAATTGCAGCAGCCACAGTCACCGGCATTACTATGACCGTACTATTTGTCAGTTTCAGAACTGATCCTATAGCCATTGCACCAAATGCTACATGAGAAAGACCATCACCAATAAATGAAAATCTTTTCAAAACCAATGTTGCACCGAAAAGTGATGAGCACAAAGCTATAAGGACTCCAACGACAAGTGCATACCTGACAAATGGGTACTGCATATAGAAAATTAATTTATCAACAATCTGCACTCTGCTCACCGCCTTTCTCAATCTCTGTGGAGATAATATCCCAATATCTGCTGTTTTTATATTCATATCTGCTTCCCCAGAACTGACTGCCATGATGCATATGAAGAACATGTTTCGCACAATCGATTGCCCGCAGGTCATGAGATATCATGATCACTGTAACACCATTTTCATTCAGCTGCTGTATCATCTGATAAAACTGAGCCGTAGCCACAGGGTCAAGTCCAGTCACAGGTTCATCGAGCAGAACAAGTTTCTCTGCCGCACACAGAGCTCTTGCCAAAAGGACTCGCTGCTGCTGTCCCCCCGACAGATTTCTGTAGCATTTCCTGCGTATATCACATATTCCAAGCTGTTCAAGCTTAGATTTCGCGAGCTGTTTTTCCTTCCTGCCATAAAATGGACGTGCTCCGCACTTGGGCAACGTTCCAGACAAAGCAATCTCCCACACAGTAGCAGGAAAATCCTTCTGCACAGGTGTCTGCTGCGGAAGATACCCTATATCATGCGATGTCAGATCATCGCCAAACTCTATCTCTCCAGAAACCGGTTTTAAAAGCCCAAGCAGAGTTTTTACCAAAGTACTCTTTCCCGCTCCATTTTCCCCAACTATACACAGATAATCGCCCTTATCTATACTGAAGTTAAGCCCTGACGCAACAGCTCGTCCATCGTATCCTATTGCGAGGTCTTTACAAGTTATATATGCCATTTCTTTTCTCCTGTTCTTTTGAATGTCTGTCCATTTAGTTGAGCAGCAATTAATTTAACGCCTGGGACAGTGCATTCAGGTTATCTTCCATCACATCCAGATACGTCTCGCCAGCAGTCACATCATCTACGGTTACAGACTGCATTGAGTCCATTGTCAGGATCTCCTGATTCTTCGACTCGGTCGCATTCTTTATCGACTCTGCTATATTGTGATCCGAGCCCTCTATCGTCAAAATAACCGGGAGCTTTAAATCGTCCACCTTCTGCGCAAGAAATGTTATCGTTTCAAAGCTTGCCTCAGATTCTGCACTGCATCCTACAAATGCAGCATAGTAGGTAAGTCCATAGTCATCTGCCATATATCTGAACGGGAATCGGTCTCCAAACAGTATCTCCTTACGTTTACCCTTAGATACAGTAAGCGCATATCTTCCGTCAAGATCATCGAGCTTATCCACGTACTCAGCTGCATTCTCCACATAATCTTCCTTATTTGCCGGATCAATCTCCTGTATATTTTCAGACAAAACATCAGTAAGTGTTACCGCATTTCTCAATGATAGCCACACATGCTCATCATACTCAGGTTCTTCCTCTTCTTCGGTTTCCTCTTCTTCCTCTGCCTGCATGCCTGGAACTACCTCTTCCTCTTTGACTGCAGTTCCCAAAGCGTCAAGCATATTTACAACCTTCATATCCTTATTAGTCGCTTCTTTCAGGGCACTATCCACCCAGCCATCAGACTCACCGCCAACATACACAAACATATCTGCGTCAGCTATCTTTGCTATATCCTCTGCAGTTGGCTGATAACTGTGAAGATCCATCCCCTGATCGAGCAGCATAGTAAGCTGAAACTTGTCGGAATCATCGCCTATGATATTGCGGATCCAGTCATACTGAGGAAAAGTCGTACATACAATACTGTACGCCGTAGCATTTGCCGTATTTTGGGGCGCACTTTCCCCTTTCTGATCAGAATCTGCTGCCGTCCTTGACGCTCCACAGCCACAAAATGCTGAAACAGTAAGTACAGATGCCATAACAAGGCCAAATATTCTATTTTTCTTCATTGTAAAATCCTCCAAACTGATTTATATAAATTGTTTTTCTGTAAAATCGTAAAATAGGGTAACTTTAATAAACTACCACTGTCTTTACCACTGTGAAAACAAAAAATAAATCAATTCAGTAATTCCACCTTCAGGGAAACGAGCGTATCAGTACAATACTCGTGGGCATACACCAATACAACTCCTAGTGTGAACACACTTAAGAACGCCAGGAACACTGGCGTAGTTGACATTGTCTTTATATTTGAAAGGAATTGTGCAGCCTGCTGCAAATGCATACATATAGGACATTCCTGTCCCGTACAGTCATGCTCCACATTGCGCGCAATATAGCCGTAAGAGAAAAGTACTCCTGATACAAAGAACACTATAAGAATCCATGACATTATTCTCTTTTTACTCATACTGCACACCTCCTTTTCATGTTTAGGAAATTGGGGGATATATAGTTTTTGATGTGACCGTAACGATACAATCCCATCTGTAACAATCCCGTTTAGTTTAGACTACAGCGACTCCACAACGCCTCTGACAATCTTTGCAAATACCACATATCGACGATCTGTCACAGTCGATCATAAATCCATACCTCTCATGAACACCTTTAGCTATGTGATTCATGGTATCGCGGTCAATATGTATGACTCTTCCGCACTTAACACACTGCATATGAAGGTGCTCGTGACAACTATGATCAGCCTTTTCCATTCTATACATACTTGAACCACCATCAGCACTCTGATACTTTATCAATTTGTCCTGGGTAACCATGCGGTCAAGATTGCGATATACGGTTGTTGTATTCGCATCTATGCCATTCTCATCCAAATACACACTTACATCAGCCGCGCAAAAACCTTGGTCTTGCCTCTCTGCAGCAAATGCCTCTATAGCCTGACTTATTCTCGTTTTATACTCCCTCGCCATACTATCCCTCTTTTTTAATTTGCAAGTCATTTGCATTTTATTGCATAATAAATGTCATTTGAAAATATGTCAATAGCCTTTTATAAAATTATACCAGACCTATATATCCACCAATACAAAACCTAACGGTCTGCGCCGTCCGGTTATATTATCTATTTCACATATATCTCACTTTTCCATCACAACTATTTTGTTTGATATATTGCTGACAAATGGTATTTTGCCGATAACCTTATACACTGGTATGAACTCCGCCATTCCTTCTACAAGACTGTGCTGTTCTATGTATCTGTATTTCGGAATTATCTCTGCCAGTTTCTTTCCGTTTGACACGCCCCAGGAAAACTTGGCATGGCTTCCATGTATGGATTTCTCTTTGATATGCTTCGCCATGAACGGTGCCATAGTCTCAACAAATACTGTAGCGTGCTCGAATTTTCTGTATATTATGTCAAACATCTTCTTAACATCAGCCTCCGTCAGATACATTGTAAGCCCCTCTATGATGACCAGTACAGGTTCGCCGGCATACTCTACCATGTCAGCCCATTTGCCGTCCATTGCGGATTCCGCTATCTGGTACACTGGTCCGTCCTCCTGTAGGAACTTTTCCCTCACAGTCATGGTTTCCGGGAGATCAATGTTGTACCAGCCTTTATATCTGCCCTCATTTCTATAGCAGCGGGTATCAAGACCACAGGCGATATTCACAACCACTGCGCCCTTATGCTTTTTCAAGAATTCTGATACAAGCTTATCAAGCACTATGGTTCTCGCTATAACCCCGCTTCCCATCGCCAGATCCTTGTCAGCCAGTGAAAAGTCATAATCCAGGCTGTCAACTATCTCTATTGCCTTGCCATCGTATATGGCATGATCCGGCTTTCTTGATTCCTTTGATCTGGCATAGAGTGTCTGGAGCATAGTCTCCGGAACTCCGGTTATATCCACCTTTGATCTGTCTGCTGTGTTGTTCTGTGTGCTAACCATTTTTTCATTTCCTCCTGCTTTTTAATGGTGCAAACGCATGAGAGGCGCCCTCGCGCGGCGTTTGCGTAAAATATAACATTTGTCATGTTTTGTTATGTTCATAAAAATAAGAGGTTCATCATCGATGAACCTCTTTCTTTAAGCTCTCTATCAACTTTTCTGTACCGCCTGTGGCATGAATGCCAATCTTTTCTGTCAGATACATTTTCTTCTCCACATCTACATCCTCGTTCAGTATCGCCATGGCTCCTTCAAGCCGCATCTTCGCCAGCACGCGAACCAAAGTCTCATCCGGATCATATCCGAGCTGTGACCGGTAATATGACGCAAATGAATGTCTCATGAACTCCTCAACCCTCTGGTGATAATTCTCATAGCAGCTACCGTCAGCGCCATGCATGATGATCATTGCCTCTTCCCTGTGTGCCAGAAGGAATTGCATCATGATCTTATCTGCATCTACGCCCATGCCGGGGTTCTCAATCTCCCCCTTCATAAGTTTTGCAAGCATGGCTTCGTATTGGTTCACAAGTGGTTCGAGTATCGCCTTGAACAATGCCTCCTTACTCTCAAATGAAAAGTAGAAGGCTCCGGTGGTAACTCCCGCACTTTTGCATATTCTTCTAAGGCTTGCCCTCTGGTAACCATTTTCAAGGAATTCCTCTTTGCCGGCTTTTTTCAGTTTTTCTATCGTTTCACTGCGCTTGTCGTTTTCCATAACACATGTTATGTTAGCACAAACTAACCAATCTAACAACCTCTTTTTTTATATGTAATGCCTTTCTTTACGCCCTGGCATTTTCCTGCTATCCACTACACACAACATTCTTTCAGTAACTTTAACGTATTCTTTCGTTCAGGTATTTCCTTACCGTCTCAAGCCCTCCAATTGGCACGCAGAACTTCTGGTCATGGTTCTTACATGCCTCATAGGTTTCTTCCAGATCAAACCAGCTCACGCCATCCAGCTCTTCCTTCTGGATAGTCAGGTCTGCTATGTCCACCGTTTTCTGATACACGAACACAAATGCCACCTCATTATCCCTGAACATTTTGCCGTGAAATTCCTTCTCATACTGTATTCTGAATGTTCCCGCAAAATCAAGATCTGTGGCCTCAGCCTTTATGCCAAGTTCCTCACCGAGCTCCCTGAGCGCCGACTCCATCGGTTCATCGCCTGCCTGTATATGTCCGGCAGAGGAAGTGTCATACCTTCCGGGAAAAGAATCCTTATCCATCGACCTCTTCTGCAGAAGGACCTTATATCTGCCATTCTCTTTCTTCGCTATCCAGATATGCGCAGTCCTGTGGCATATGCCTTTTGCATGAGCCTCACTTCTCTCCACCGTGTCTCCGGTGGGATTGCCCTGTTCGTCACATATATCAAAATGTTCCATTATTTTGTACCGTCCTTCTTCATTCATACATAATCCATTATTGTTTATCAGCTCCGATTTGTAAAGCAAACGGCTAACTTTTATCTATGCTCCTATATTTCGTATATTTTTATAGATGTTTTACAAAACATAAAAGACTACACTTGATATTGATTTCTTTTTAGGATATTCTTAAATTGAATATTTAATAAACGTTCATTTTATATTTACATTGTATTTACTTGGAGGGGGTTTTTAATGAACAAAGCACTTATAAATTGTTTTAATGATACATTAAACATATCTAATAATATATTGTCAACCGAAACAACCAAAGCAATTAATTCAAATAAAATATATAAAGAAAACTTTATATCACACTCACGGTTCCCCAAATATAATGCATATATAAGAATTTTAAACGATACAAGTTTTAATGTAGCAAAAGAATATTCCCATTATAATAAAACAGCAGTTTTAAATTTTGCAAACCCTCATTTTCCTGGTGGCGGTGTAAAAAATGGAGCTAGAGCTCAGGAAGAAAGCTTGTGCAGAAGAAGCAACTTATATCCTTGTCTTGATGATGAAAATGTATTTGGAGAATACTACTTATATAATCGAAACAAGAATGATTTTTTATTTTCCGACAGAATTATATATACAAAAGACGTCACTGTTTTCAAAGATGACTTTTCCATTCCCCAAATGCTGCCCCAAAAGGAATGGTTCCAAGTTGACGTCATGACTTGTGCCGCACCATATCTTGAAAAAAATAAGCATACAAGCCAGAAAGCCCTCAAAGCTATTTTCAAAGCTCGAATAAAGAACATATTTGAAGTAGCAATCGATAATGATGTTGAAGTCATAGTCCTAGGCGCATTCGGCTGTGGAGCATTTAAAAATCCACCCAAGGTTGTCGCCAAAGCATTCCATGAGGTTATTAATGAAAATCACTATCAAAACTATTTTAAATATATTCTATTTGCTATAAAAGTATTTGATGATTGGAATAACTTTCGCGTATTTTCAGAAGAATTCAATTTTATCGAACTTACTCGGAACTGTCCAGAATACGTTCTTCCAGAAATAAATTTACCTAACCAAAATATTATTAAATCAGTAAGTATCAATGGATGTCATGAACCTATATATTTTACTATTGACGATGTAAAACGAAATATTGCTAATGGAAAAATCTATTTCCCAGCCGAAGAAAAGTATTACGAAGATTATGAAAGGCAATACAATTTTATAACTTGGCAATATCATAATAGATATTTTAACAAGCGTTTTTCAATTTTAGGAGACTACATAAGCACACCTGTAGACTATAATTGTCAAAGCTATAACAGCTTTTATAACCAAAAGATTAGCGAATCATCGGCTGTTAATTTTACTAAACCTACATGGTGGGAAAAAGTGATTGATTTCTTTGGCGGGGAACTACTTACAAATAATTCCTGGTCAGATAGTTGCGTTACTTGCAATCATAAACACATTTTGTCATCAGATGGTAGAAAACCAGATGTTTTAATAATTTATCTCGGCACTAATGACTGGTCAATCGACGCTAAACTTAATGATTTACAATATACTTATGACGCTATGCTCGAAATCATAACTTCAAACTATCCTAATACTGAGGTTTGGTGTTGCACATTAAACACATCATTTATGTCAACAAATCCTGCATTTGAGTTTACATACGAACATAATGGTATACATATTGAACAATACAATCATATAATCAAAGAAGTGTCAAATAAACATAATTGTAAAGTAATAGATCTATATAAATACCATATTCCATATGATACCATTGACGGCTTTCATCCTAATATTGATGGAATGGATACATTGGCAACATTAGTTATCAGAGAAATATGTGGTATAGAAATATATAGTTTTATGCATTTTGAAAATCAAAATTTTCTCTCTGCAGAAAATACTCCAAAAGAAAATTTAATAATTGACAATAAATATAAATTGTTATCTATTTCTGGAGAAAGCCTAACATCTAAAGTTTATCTAGCCAATAACTTAAAAACTAACAAACGATGGGCGATAAAAATTTTAAGTGATGATTATAAATTTAATGAACAGGTAAAGAAATCTTTAATCAAAGAAGCACATATGTTGATGAAGTTAAACCATCCCGCCATTCCGCATGTCGTTGATACAATAGTGTTTAACGACAATATTGGGATAGTCATGGATTATATTGAAGGTAAATCACTAAACTATCTTGTAGAAAACTTTGGCCGTCAACCTGTTGAATTAGTGGTTGATCTATCGATACAGCTATGTGACTTCCTTGAATACTTACATTCCCAAAATCCGCCTTATATATATAATAATATGAATCCTAAAAATATTATTTTAAAGCCTGATATGAAGATATCTGTCGTAGGTTTTGGAATAATGCGACTATATACAACATCTAGTCAAACAATAGGTAATGTTTGTTTGGGGAACCCCGACTTCGCCTCACCAGAACAATATGGAACTACTCATACTGACCAAAGAAGTGATATTTATTCTTTAGGGATGACAATGTATAACCTATGCTTCGGCATAATACCTAAAGGAAAAAGCTATATAATTAAGAACGATGTAAGTGACCCGGCAGAAAGAGGGTTGACTGATATTATCCGAAAATGTACCGAATTAAATCCAAAGAATAGATACCCATCATGCAAAGAATTAAGAAAGGATCTTAATTATTTAAAGGAAAGAATTCTTCTTTAAGGGACTTAAGAGCTGTGCATTTTAGCACAGCTCTTTTATATCCCTACACCACCAGCCTCGCCTTCGCCCTGCCGGTTCTGTCCTTTTCCACCACGATCTGCTTATCGATCTTTTCCTTGAGTTCAGTCACATGCGATATTATTCCCACCAGCTTACGCCCCTCGGTCACACTGACCAGCGCTTTGTATGCCTGTGGCAGAGTCTTTTCTGTGTCCAGTGAGCCAAATCCCTCATCCACAAACATCGTATCTATCTGTATGCCGCCAGCCGAAGCCTGCACCTCATCGGAGAGTCCAAGTGCAAGGGAGAGCGATGCCATAAACGACTCACCGCCAGAAAGCGACTTAACATCTCGTCTGCTGCCGTTGTAATGATCCACAACACAGAGGTCAAGGCCGATCTGGCTTCTCTTGTCACTGCTGTCCGTCACACGCCCCAGCTCATACTGGCCATCTGACATCTTCAGGAATCTCAGGTTCGCGCGCTGAATTATCCTGTCAAAATACGACATCTGTATATATGCCTCAAGGTTTATCTTATTCTTGCCGGATACATTCCCTGAGGCGGTGTCATAGAGTGACTTCACACTGACGTATTCCTTTTCTTTTGCCGAAAGTTCATCGGACTTCCTGCCGATATTCGTCATCGCCGTTTCATTTGCGCGGATGCGGCTGTTTCCATCCTGCATGAGAAGTCTGATTCTTCCAAGCTCATTTCTCGCTGCGATTTTATCTTCCTCAAGCTTGGCAAGTTCCAGCTTCTCTGCTGACTCCAGCGTGTCTGTCAGAGCCTTTATCTGCCCCTCCAGAGTCTTGATATTCTGGATCACAGCATTATATCTCTTCTCGGAGGCGTCAAACGAATCCTGCAACTTCTTTGCTCTGTCAAGAATCTCGTTCATCTGCGTTTCCGCCTCGCTCCGATTTCTGAATCTGAGTCCCGCGGCCAGTTCTGTCGCCTGTTCTCTGTCGGAGACAACCTTTGCCGTGAGCGCCGATATATTTCTCTCAAGCTCCACCTGCTTCACCTGCATCCCGGCAAATGCTTCTTCCTCCTGAGGAAGTTTTGCAGCAAGCTCATCCCTTCTGCTGACCCTTTTGCGTTCAGCCTCGATCTGTCTGTCGGTATCAGCAATCTTCTCATCGTAATATCCAATATTCTTCTCAACCTTTTCCGGCAGACCGTCTATATCCTCCGGGTTGTCAAATTTCCTTCCAGCCTGCTCAATGATGCTGTTTCTGATCTCAGTGACGCTGGCAAGCTTTACCTTTGAATCCGTAGCGCTGGCATTTGCCCTGTCGCGGGCTTTGTCAGCATCTTTTTTTGAATCCTCAAGCTGTGCCTCTGTAGGTGCTTCATTCGGCAGCTCCGCCAAATGCTTGTGCTCCGTCGCACCGCACACAGGGCACGCCTGTCCCTCCTTCAGATCCTTTGCAAGGATTCCCGCCTGGGCATTCCTGTACAGTGTACCCATATGCTCATACATATCCTGATTTCTGGTATACGTCTCGTTATCTATCAGATACTGTTTCTGTGCTTTGTCCACCGCCTGTTTTCTTCTGCTGTATTCCACGAGCAGCCTGCTTATGCCGTTCAGATAGTCCACAGCATCAGCCATCTTCTCCCGGCTTGCCGTGAGAGCCACGATTTTCTCTCCCGCATCCGCGAGCTGTGTCTGTTCCATTTTCAATTTTTCTATGCTCTTCTGCCTGTCTGCCACAAGCATTCTGCCCTTCTCGGCCTGTTCGTTTTGCCTTTGCAGGAGCTGTTCCTCGTCTGCAATATTTTTTCGCTTCTCGTCCAGTTTCTCATAGTTTGGAAGCTCGTTATTTATAACTGCTGCCTGCCTTTGGAGCTCTTCCGTCTCTGGGAGCGCTTCCCTTGTCCTGTTTAACTCTGCCTCAGCAGCAGTTCTGTCATTCTGTACATTTGCAAGCTCCAAATGTGCCTTTTCAAGCTGTGCTCTGGCCTTCTCTGTCTGCTGTGCCTTGCCTATCAGTGTGTCAAGTTCCCCAACCCGGGTCTCAAGTGTACCGATCTGCTTCTCATATGAATCCGTTCTTGCCTTCTCCGTTTCAATAAGCTTTCCGTTGAGTGTGATCACCTCATCAATCGGCATCTGACCGGCCTTTGCCTTCTGGACACTGAGCCCAAGAGGATCATCCTCTCCGCAGACTATTCCAGATATATACTGCTCTATACTCTTCTTCATATCGTCCCGTTCACTCTGAAGCTTTCTCGTCTCATCCTGAAGACGCTTCTGCAGAACAAAATACCTTGATGTGTGAAAAAGCTTGCTGAATATCTTCTGTCTGTCCCCGGACTCCGCCACCAACAGTTCCTTGAACTCACCCTGGGCAAGCATGGATATCTGTGAAAACTGCTCTCTGTCCACACCCAACAATTCCTGAAGATATGAATTTACCTTCGTTCTGTTGGCAATGACCGAGTCATCCGGCAGATACAGTTCTGCAGCCGCATCCTGCAGGGTAGTTCCTTCACCTTTTTTCTTACGTCTCTCATAGGAAGGATTCCTTTTAACTCTGTAAGTCTTCCCCATATGATCAAATGTCAGTTCAACATAGGTATCTGTGTCCACATCGGCATACGTTGATCTCATCATCCTCGCATCACGGCTCGCTCCGCTCGGCTCATCATACAGCGCATAACAGATGGCATCGAATATCGTGGTCTTTCCCGCACCTGTATCCCCAGTCACAAGATACAAGCCTTCAGCCCCAAGCTGGGCCATGTCAAGCATCTGGACTCCCGCATATGGTCCAAATGCCGACATCGTAAGATTTATGGGTCTCATAAGCGCTCCTGCTCCTCCTTCCATATAGAGTCTATAATATCCTGAACAAAACTCCTCTGCTCATCACTCATTTCCTGGTTGTTCTGCTTCTCATACAACTCTCCAAACAGATCTATGGGCTTTTTCCCTTCAAGCACAGCGCCATCGTCTATCGTCTGTGTCACACGGGTTCGGGTGTTGTCGTATCCAAGCTTCATCACATTTGGATAGACCGTTCTGAGTTTTCCCAAAGCATCCGGCACGTCATCCTCGTCCGTGAGAACCACATACAGATAATCATCCACAGCCGTTCCCTCATAGTTTCGCCTGTCCATCAGCTCGTCAAACGTTCCCTTTACCTCTCGCAGCTCATGCATCGGAACAAGTGGAACAGTCCTTATCTCTATTTTCTTGTCCTCAGGGATGTCAACAACCGTCACAGATTTCGTATGCTTAGCCTCAGAGAGTGAATACTTAAGCGGTGTTCCACAATATCTGACGGTCTCCCTGCCCACCTTCTGCGGCCCATGTATGTGTCCCAGCGCCACATAGTCAAATGGGTCAAATACCGACACATCCACATTGTCCAGTCCGCCCACATTCTCCTCCGACTCCGAGCGCACAGCCCCGGTCACAAACTGGTGAGCCACCAGGATATTTGTCGCTTTCTCATCGATATCCATGTGCTCCACCGCCACACGGCAGGCATCCGTGTAATCCTTTATATCATCCGCCTCATCAGGGAACACCGCTCTGACCATTGCCGGCTTCACAAATGGCAGCATATATATGTTCACCATCTGTCCTTTTCCGTCCTCCAGCTTATATGGTCTGACCAGCCCATCTCCCATCCTGGCTATCTGTGCCGAATCATATACCGGCGATATATGGATTCCACTGAGATCAATCAGACTTGATGCAAATGCCAGCTTGGCCGCCGAGTCATGATTTCCGCTGATGATATACACCTGCAGCTTTCTCTTTGCAAGCGAAGTCAGAAAGCTGTCCAGCAGCTTCACCGCCTCCTCGCTTGGCACCGACTTGTCATATACATCCCCGGCTATGATGATGCCATCCGGCTGCTCATCATCGATAATCCCCAGTATTTCTTTTAATATATACTCCTGATCCTCCAGCATGGAAAATTCATTTACACGCTTTCCTATGTGAAGATCAGATAAATGGATCAAACGCATATACTCTTCCCCTTTCTTACACTCCCGGCTTTTTCCCATATTGATCGTCACTTAGTCCTACCATTATTCATCTTTTGCTTTTTTTAAATGTTTTTTTAATTGTTCTTTCAACAAAAACACAGGCAGGTATGTAAGACTAAAATCAAGCAATGCAGTCAGCATCAGCCATTTATTCGGTGAGAAATAACCTGCTATCAAAAAGAATACAAAAGCTGCTCCTGGCACTCCGGAAACATGATGTCCCAGTTTCCTGCTATCAAGAGGTGCCCCAATGTAGGTAATGATCCAGCACAACAATCCAATCGTCCAGAAAACACCATCTATTATCCACATTGCAATTGGATAATGTTCATACAAGCTACTCATATGTCCCCCTTTAAACAAAATATTCGTTGAAATAATTATAACATCACCGACAATATATCCCAATTATGTTTATCTTAATTTCGGCAATTTCGTTTTCTCCGCTACATGAAATACCATATTCGTCATATACTATGTAATATAGCACTAGTTTTTATCGGAGAACGCTCTATGGCAACTACTAACAAACTCAATTTTTTTCGTTTTTTCTTCATATCGATCCTTGGAGTCCTGCTACACTTCACCTACGAATGGTCGGGAGACAATCCCGCAGTCGGACTGTTCTCAGCAGTGAACGAGTCGACCTGGGAGCATCTAAAACTCATATTTTTCCCTATGCTCCTGCTTACGCTAATCGAATTTCTCTGGGCTCATATAAAAGAAAAGCCCCTGTCGAAAAACTATCTTCCGGCAAGGACTATCGTGATTCTGTCAGGTATGGCGTTCATTGTGGTCGTGTTCTACACACTAAATGGCATACTGGGCAGGAATTATGAGTTTTTGAATATCTCACTTTATTTCGCCGGAGTAATATATGCACTGAGAACCGAGAACAAATTATATTCCAGACAAGTCTACATAAACGACTACGTTGCCATGACCATTCTGGCTATTTTCGCAGTTGCATTCTTTGCATTTACCAAATATCCGCCTGAACTGGGAATATTTGCAGATCCTACAGCAGATTAACCACACACATCAGAAGCACCACCTGCATTACAAGTATCAGCGGCACACCTACAGCAAAATAATTCTTCCTTATCTTATGCCTGAACACCACCATTCCAAGCAACGCACCAACACTTCCCCCTGCAAATGCCATGCCGAGCAGGACAGCTATAGGTATCCTGTATCCGCCCTTGACCGCCCTATATTTGTCAATTCCGAACATGACAAATGTTACAACACTCATTGCCGCAACGAACCAAAGTGTCCATCTGTATTCTACAAACACATTCCAGAATGCAAAGTTCAATTTGCCCGCCGGTCTGAGCTTCCAAGTCATGAACACCGCAAGCTCTATCACACACACGCACACAGTGAACACCCTCAGCATCATATTCGTCTTGGAGGCCGTCCTGTCACACAGTGCAAACACAATGATCATGCCCGGGGCACCTCCGGCAATGGCTATGATCCCGAGCAGGACACTGAGCACCTTATGACTTGTTCTCCTGCGCTTCGTGGCCGTCACTCCGTCGAGGACAGCTCCCAGTATATTTATACATATAAGATATATGATCAATTTGTCCATTATATATACCCACCTTGTCTACTGACATTGTATACAGACATTATATTCCATAGGGCATGACCATAACAAGTGACAAATGTCAAGAACTCGTGGCAAACAAAAAAGAGCAGAACTACGGCTGTATACATAGTTCCACTCTCCTATATACTTCTACTGATCTGCGATGAGCACCTGCGGCTGAACCTTTCTGATGTTCCCCGCTCTGATAAATGCTACCACAGAGAATAACACGCTCATAAATACCAATGGTATAACCAGTGATATCACGCTTGTACTTAAATTAAAACTGTATATTCCAAATGATTCAAATCCTGCCTTGAAGAATGGCTTGCTGACGATAAGTGCCAGAACTACACCAAGCAGCGAACCCACAACAGCCGTCACAACAAAACGCACCGCAAGCTGGCATCTGAGTCTGAAGGATGTAAATCCAAGTGACTTGTATATTCCGATATCCTTCTGCTCACGCATGAGAACCTTGCCACACACGATTATGACCGTGACTATCACGAATACAGCCCCCAATATATATGTGAGCAATGTGAGTCCCTGTATTGCAATGTTGACTGTACCCGCCACTCCTTCAAAATCATCCTTTGCTGAATGTATTGAATACGTGATGCCCTGATTATCGCCATATCTCTTATCTATCTCCTGGATTATCGCATCACATTCATCAGTATTGTCAAGATCATAACATATTCCTTTGCCGCTCCATTTCTCTTCGTCTGAACTGCTTTTGGCAGCTCCACTGACACCAGACTCACTTACGGTCTCTTCGCTGGCAAACTTACTATATGCAGCCTTACTAATTGCAAAGTTCTTGCCCACATCATTTGCCGAATCGTATACGCCGGAGATCACCATCTTCCTTGCCACGCCGTTGCGCTTGACTGTGACTGTGTCACCTACGTTAATGTGAAATCCATCAGCCACATACTGGGTTATCAGCACTTCATTGTCATATGTGCAGGTTCTTCCCTTTCTTATCGTGTTGATCATATCAGGGTCCCCCACTATATAACAATACATCTGCACATCATCGAACAGAAGGTACTCGCTGGACATTTGATATTTTCTGTACGCTGTGTGTTCTGATATGACATTCTCTATATCTTTCTGTGTATCCTCATCGGCAAATGAGGCAGTCAGGTCATACTTCGTGACTGAAAACATATCCACAAGCATATTCTGTGAATTAAACCAGCGCATCACATCATTCATGAGTATCATGAACATGGCAAGTATAGCAGTCACAATGATGGCTGCGGCATACTGTTTCTTCTCAGATATAAACTGTCTGTATGCGAGACTCACACCAAGTTTCTTGCCTGAGACCGGAAGCTTCAGAACGCTTGAGAAATGCACACTGTCCCGTCCACCTCTTATCGCCTTTATAGGTGTGGCCTCGGATATTCTCCTTGTCTTCAACATGATAAATGCTGCTACCAGAAGCAGTATCGCCAATATGACACACAGCACAAGTCCTACATTAATATCAGACGGAACTTCAAGTCCTGAAGAAGATCTTGTGACACTGTTTATAATTTTTAGTATCGGAATGGCCAGTGGTATTCCAGCAAACAGTCCAGCCGCCACAGTGCACATATACCCGGCAAGCAACGCCAGCTTCACCGATGCATTTGTCATTCCGACCGCTTTGAGTATTCCTATGTTAACAAAATCCATCTCTATGCTGCTGCCGATGTTGTGCCCTAGAACTATCATAGCCGCCACCAGAAGCAGCACAACAAATATAAGCAGCACCGCGGAGAATACCTTTGTCATAAGAAGCATGTAACTTCCCGCCTGCTCCTTTGATAAAGTTATCCAGCAATATGACGCGAAATCACTCACATTATTCAGTTCTCTCTCAAACTCCATCTCCGTGAGATCCAGGCCCGGCTTTTTATCTATTATGATAAGCTTTGACAATTCAAAGGATCTCTTGTCATCTTCCAGTCCGCTTCTCTGCTCTTCCGCAGCCTTTGCCTTGAGATCCGCAAAATCCTCATCTGAGATCAATATCGTCTTTATTCCCATGACCGAAGATCCCATATATGGATCCTCGAAAAATGACGCAACTTTGAAGGTATAAGAACCGTTATCATTGCCCAGCTCGACTGTATCACCAATCTTGCAGTCATACATACCTATGAAACTGAACGGCACACTTACCTCACCTTTTTCAAGCCGGCGATCTGTCATTTTGTTATCCACATCATACTGATCATATGTGAGCACGCTGTCTGTATCATTCAAAACGAAGCTGCTGTTTCCGCCTTTTCCATTGCAGTCCTTAAGCAGCAGATATACAACATCTGTCGTTTTCACCTCCTGCACCGCATCACATTTGCCAATATTCTCAGTTATAATATCAGCACTTGTTCCATAGGAATCCAGCCTGCTCTCTCCGTAAAGCGCGGCAAGCATGTCTCCATAACCGGCCTCGTCCACAGCCTTCGAGTCATGCCTTATGGAATTCGTATAGTAGGAAAGCACTGAACAGAATGCCAGAGAAATGATAAGCATGAGCACGAACACACTTATATGCACGCCCTTGTTTCTTCTCATATTTCCTCGAAGCACCATCATGATATATCTCATCCCAGCACCTCCTACCACTGCATGGAACCAAGCCATGCATCTATCTGGCTCTCACGGCTCTTGCGGTCTTCTTCAATATATTGTGACAGCTTCAGCTCACCTATGATCCTTCCGTCCTCTATGTAGATGATCCTGTTCGCCCTGATGGCAGCCCTCACATCGTGGGTCACCATGAGTATACTCTGTCCCTCCACGTTGAGCTCGGTGAGAAGATCCAGCACATCCTGGGTATTCCTACGGTTTAATGCGCCTGTCGGCTCATCCGCGAAAAGGATACCCGGACTGTTGATGACCGCTCTGGCAATAGCGCCCCTCTGTGCTTCTCCGCCGGACACCTGTGCAGGAAGTCGGTCAGCAGCACTTTCTATATTCATCTTTTTTATGAGTTCATCAGCCCTGTTCTCAGTCTCTTTTGTGCTCTTATTCTTATTCATATATCCCGGCACAAGTATGTTCTCTCTAATGCTGAGGTTACTAACAAGATGTATCTGCTGAAACACAAATCCAAACTCATACACCCTGAGTTCTGCCATGCGCTTCTCATTATATTCTGTTATATCCTCGCCATCATATATGACCTTTCCCGAAGTCGGTCTGTCCATCCCTGACAGACTGTAAAGCAGTGTGGATTTTCCTGAGCCTGACGCACCCATGATAACTGTAAAATCTCCTTTATAGATATCCAGATCCATGTTGTTGAGCACGTGGTTCTGAACACCCTCACTTGAAAAGCTTTTGCAAAGGGCTCTTGCCTGAAGTATTATGTCTCCCATTTTTCTCTCCTTTTTATAATTGTAGCACGGCTCTTTTCGTTCAGACACATTCTATAGATTCTCTACATGTCTTCACACCATCACCGTGCTACAACTATATCAACATATTTATTAACAAGTCCTTAACAAACTTTTCTTGCTGCAAAATATAACACTGCCTCCAGGCCATCAGCATGATTTACGAGCTCTACAGCTCCGCCCATTCTGTCCATGAGATAGCGGACAATAAATAGTCCCAGACCGGCTCCCGGTTCATCACCGGAGTTTTCCCCTCGATAAAACTTCTCATATATGAATGGCATATCCTTATCCGGAATTCCAGTTCCGTGATCCTTTATAGACAATTTGTATACTACTTCAGCACCGCTCACATGAACATTCTTTGGAAGTTTTTGGGGTTCTATGCATTCCGTAGTAATGCTTATCTCCGTGTCCCTGGCATACTTAGAGGCATTGGACAAGATATTCTCTATCACCTGGACCACTCTTCCCGAATCTGCATGCTCAATCACTGCCTCGGTTATATCTCCATTCACCACGATATCCATTCCGAGACCTATATCTGACAAGACCTGTTCCAGCAGAGGTTTTATCTCAACCTCACCACTCTTAACTGCCAGCCTGTCCAGATCGTGCAGAGAATGAATAAACATATCATTCGTTATGGACGTCACCTCATCACATTTCTTCATGATGACCGACGCATACCTCTCCCTGCGCTCCTGGGTGGCATCCATATTCATGACCAATGCCTCCGCATATCCTCTTATGGATGCGATCGGAGTCTTTATATCATGTGACAGCGTGGCTATAACAGTCTTATTGTTCTCTATCGCTTCCTGTTCTCTACGTCTCGCATGCATTATCTCAGTTCTCATATGGTCAAACGCCCACGTAAAGCTTCCGAACATATTTACCCGTCTGTACTTAAGCTCGGTGTCCATATCCCCTGCTGCCAGATGTGATGCATAATCCTCCAGCTCGTCAAATGGCCTGAGAACACACACGTATATGTACATGAATAATACAATCACAACACACAGGACAACGATATAAATGATCAATACATTTCTAAGTCCTGACTTGCCGGTATCTAGCTTTTGTTCCCTGAGTTCATTCATTACAGCGTCAAGCTTTTCGTCAGCATCTGTGGATCCCGAATCATACAGTTGTTTCACTTCATTCAGTTGCACTATATACTGCCCATATTCATCATCTTTTATCCGCCGTGTCTCGTCCTGTTTCTCCCTGTAGAACAGCCAGCCAAAAACTATGGTTATGGCACACATGAACACGATCAGCATTTTTATTATATTGCTTCTTACTGAATATCGTTTCATATAAACTCCCTATAGCTGCCAAGTGGACATCCACCTTACAAGCTCATATTATCCTCACTGTCTTTGTCTATTCACTATCTCCCAGCACATATCCCGTTCCCCATACCGTACGGATAAGCTGCGGATGTGAAGGATCTGTCTCAAGCTTTTCCCTGAGCCACCTTACATGCACCGCAACCGTGGATGGCTCCACATCGCTGTACAGCCCCCACACGGCACTCATGATCTGTTCCTTGGTCAACACCCTGCCTCTGTTCTCCGCCATGTATACAAGCAGGTCAAATTCCTTCGGCTTCATATCCACATTGCCTTTGTTTCTGCTCACGGTTCGTGCGTGCCTGTTGATCTCTATCTCGTTCCCATCTGTGTTCAGGGTCAACATCCCAGACTTATTGTCATCAACACCATAAGTTCTCCTGAGTATCGAACGGATACGAGACATAAGTTCTTTCAATGAATATGGCTTTGCGATATAGTCATCTCCACCCATATCAAGTCCATTCACCTTGTCATCCTCACTCGTCCTTGCACTTGCAAATATGATTGGCACCTGCGAAGTATGCCTGAGTTCTTTACATAGTGAGAAGCCTGTACCATCGGGAAGATTGATATCCAGAAGTATAAGATCACATTTGTTATTTGTCAGCACTTCATATGCCTCATCTATGCTGGCTGCGTACAAGGATGCATACCCATTATCCTCCAGCATATCCTGTATCAGCATAGACAGATCCAAGTCATCATCTACTATAAGTATTGTTCTCTTGTCTGTAGGCTTTTCTGTCATCCTATACCCTCCAATATCTTCACTGTCCACAGTTCTTAATGTACGGCTTTAAATCGCCCGAATGCCATCTGTAACATCATCTGCAGACAGTGGCTTTATCCAACTATTTTTCTGTATTCACCAACATATCATATGTAACGCCATATTTCCTTGCTATGTCACTGGCGTATGATCTGCCAGCCGGCGGCGCTATCTCGATCTTGTAAGATCTCTGTGATCCCTCGTTGTGTACGATCAGCGAATATACCTTGCCCTCTGTATGCCCTTCATTCATCTCATCCACATCAAAGCCCAGCTTATGCATATGGGTGTTGTATATCGTTCTCGTTCCCTTTGCCAGAATCGCTCTCACGGAATCTCTGGCTATATAATAGCCCTCCTCAAACGATGTGGTTGAAAACGTCTCATTTAGAAGTATCAGGCTGCCGTCACCCGCACCGTCAAATATCTCTTTAAACCTCTTGCACTCCTCACCAAGTCTTCCAAGATCCAGGGTCTTGTCCTCGTCAGCAGGAAAATGCGTAAATACGCAGTCCACCGGAGCAAATTCAAATTCATCACCCGGGATATATATCCCACCCTGAGCCAGCACAAAAAGCTGACCTATCGTCTGGGTTATAGTCGTCTTGCCACCTCTGTTGGCTCCTGTAAGGATATATACCCTGTGGTCACTGTCAAAGTCCAGATCATTGGTCACTATGTGATCCGACTCCTCCGTATCAAATGCTGCAAGCTTGATATTGTATACGCCACGGGCCCTCATATAATATCTGCCCTTGGAATCGACTTCCTTAGATGTACCTGCGTCCGGCTGATATGCAGAGTTCACAACCCTTGCCTTGGAAAATGCTGTGCCGCATTTCTGCAGCTTTTCTATGTACTCAGCCCATCTTATGTAGTATGTGAGTTCCGGTATGAGATCCGTCATGTCTGTGATGGTTATGGACACATACTTATTTAACGTCTCCCTCATCCTCTTGACAATTCTTGTTATGAGCTTGGTGACTACCCTGTCTGTATACCGCGTAATATCTTTGGATTTGTCAGAATCAGGAATACCAACCATTCCTGCCGCCAAGTTATTTGCACCTCCAGTTACCACTCTTCCCTGAAGTTCCTGCTGAAATTTGGATAAAGCTTCATTTACCGCATCTAACGGCTGAAATCTGAAGTCACTCTTAGCGTCGAGGTTGTCACTTATCTTATCTCTGGACATCAAATGACCATAGAAATTGCTCAGCACACCGCCCCTCGTAAATTGCTTACTATTTACAGATATCAAGCCAACGCCATCAGCCTCATATCTGCTGTTCAGATTAATTCCTATAGTTATACTTCGAACCTCACCACTCACCTTTTTCAGCTCTGATATGTCCTTCTTCAGCTCACTGAAACCATTGTCCTCATATATATTCTGAACATACTCCTTAAGACCTGTAAATCCCTCGGAATGCAAGTTTTTATCCTTCAGGCAGGAATATAACGAATCTACGCATTCTATGTAATCGCCTATCTCATCAAGTCTGTGCATAAGATCCCATATACCTGAATTCTCATCATAATCGCGTTTAAAGCTGCCGTAATCCTTGAGAAAGCTTATCTTCCCAAGAATCTCCATCATGTCGTCTCTGAGTTTTTTATTTCCAATTATGTCGTCAAACACACCACCTCTGTACTTTGTAACAGATGGATCTGCATATATCCGTGACATAACTCCCATTATATAATTCTGTTCAGACTCATTTGCCGACAGTTGTCTGCATATCATATCAAGCCCAAGGTCATGCATGACCACAGGGCTCAGTGTCCTAAATGAATACTCACCATCCGGTACCAGAAGACTGTATTTTCCTGTTGTATTTTTCCCCATATTTACACCTTTCAAGTAATGCCGAAAGCCTGTCAATCCAGCTCATACCATATATCTTCCGCCAAGCTCAATTCTAATTTCTGCCAATCACCTTCACATACGCTGAAACCATCTCCACGACACCTTCCACGCCAAGCTTCACCTCATCAAGGCACAGGTCATAATGTTCTGAATATCCCCAGTTTTCTCCTGAGTAATAATCGTGATAGCTTCTTCTCCTGGCATCAGTCTCCTCCACAAGACTCTTTGCCTTTGATTCTGATATGCCATGCTTGTCCATTATCCTCTTGATTCTGCTGTCTTTATCTCCGCACAGGAATATTCTCACTGCATCGTTCCTGTTCTTGAATGCAAAGTCCGAGGCTCTTCCCACTACAACGCCATCCTGTCCTTCAAGCAGTCTCTCAAGTGCCTCCTCCGGGGTCTTTCTCCTCTTAATAACAAAGTCGTCTGACACTGACTGCATCATGGAATCTATAGCCTTTTCTCCAAAGAAAAACGGATATTTGTCGTACACCCCCTTTTCCTTTGCCAGCCTTATTATCTCTTTCTTCGTATAGCAGGCTATGCCATATTTCGAAGCAAGTCTTGCCGCAACCTCATCGCCGTCACATCCACACTCTCTGCCTATTGTAATTATCATTCTGTGCACCTCCGCTCGTCATACTTATATATATAGAAATGTCTCATCTCTATAACTCGTCAAACAATACAACCATATTATATTACAATATAGCTGTAGCTGCATCCTGTAACTTGCAATATCAACCTCTTTGGAATTCCCGCTCCATACATATAAAATGTTTATCAAACAGATCACACTCGCCAACCGTCTCAAATCCTATCTTGGCATAAGTCGAAAGTGCCACTACATGTCCCTCTCTGACCAGTATGTGAACACCCTTCATGCCTCTGCTTTTCAGGACATCACAGGCATAGTTCATCATAGTCTTCGCAATTCCCTGTCCCTGCATATCCTTCCTGACGCACAGCCTTGAAAGTTCTCCCGATGGAGCCAGGTCAGCCCTCCAGCACGTAAGTCCCTCAACAGCATCGTCGTGATCTATGGATATTGTAGCCACAATTTTCTCTTTGTCATCCTTCATAACAAACAGATCCTCATTCTTCAGGTCAAATGCTATGGTATTCTCGTCCGGATAGTTCTCGCTCCACTCACACGGTCCACCTATCATGGCGTGATAGAGCGAGAGCAGTTCTTCTTTGTCTTTTGGTGTTGCATTTATTATCTTCATATGTCTTATCCTCTTTAATCATAAATTATTTCTTTTCTATCCCCGGAAGCTCACTCAGCTCCATCGAATTCAACGTTCTCATCTGCTGTACTGCCAGGTCATGCAATAACTGCATCCGCTCTGCCTGACTCTTTCCCTGTTCTATCAATATCGCATTATAGCTTTCAAGATTTGCCAGAACCAAAAGCTGATTGAGTGTAGCGTCATCACGTATGTTGGCATCCTTCTGTTTCTTCTCATCTCTCCACTCTTTTGCCGTCTTGCCAAATAAAACGGTGTTTAGCAGATCCGCTTCGCTTGCATATGTATTGGATATCTGCCACTGTGTAAGCTCTGGCGGTATGAGATTCTTCTTTATAGCATCTGTGTGGATTCTATAATTCAGTTTTGATATCTCCCTGTTCAGATTCCATGATAAGGAGAGTCTGCTGTTCTCGTCGGTCTTCAACCTCCTGTAATCTTTCATAATATACAACTGAAACTCTGGAGAAATCCATGTAGCAAACGACATCGCAATGTCGCTATGTGCATATGTTCCACCATACCTGCCAGCCTTAGATACCATACCTATTGCACTTGTCGTTTCAATCCATTTTTTTGGCGACATCGTAAATGCATTTGCCCCAGCCTGCTTTCTAAACCCCTCGAATTCGAGGGGGTTAAAATTATCATTGTGTAATTTTTCCCATAGTCCTAAAAATTCTAATACGTCTCGATTTCTCATCCAATTCTGAATTACTGCCGCCGGATCATCACTCTTATATCTTGCAATATCAGTGAGTGACAAGTATTCATTTTCAAAATCCTGAGTATATATCCCTATATCCACACCATTTGCATGGATTGTTTCCTTAACCATTTTCGCCATCCTTATCCCTCTTTTCTCTCACAATACGTTCCACTATCCCTTTTATGTCTCCTGTAAATTCAATCTATATCCTTCCTCAATATAACTGTTGACTTTTCCTGTAGCATGTTTTATTCTTATTCCATTAAGAAATGGGTTTTCTACTGGGTAGGGTTTATACCTGACAAGGCTTGCTCGTTTCTTTTTTTATTTCTAAAACATCGTACAGATACATTTTCCCGGAAGCGGCATGTCTGATCAATAATCTTGCACTAAACACATTATAACGCTCAACCTCACCACTCTCACCGTAAACCGGTAACGCAAATCTAGTATCATATCTATACCATCCATTTTTAGCATTACGGCTATGTTTCTCTTTTTTATTTTCTTCCGCTGTTTTGAATGTTGCTATTTCAATGATCTCAGGAATTGCCTGAGCCGCATTTGCCTTAGCTTTCGCCACTGTCCCCTTGATATGTTTCGTATAGTTAGATCCTGTGTACTCATCTGGCAAGTCTGTGCCAATATAAACTACATCGCCAGATTCAGCGATAGAATAAAATTCCCCCACATACCGGCGCAGATATTCCTCAACATCGAGCCATGTTATAGAACGTTTTCCCTTAAAAATAATATCATTGATAACCACAATATTATTCCCATACACATCCTGTATAACGGCAACATTTCTCTGTGGTGTCCTGGTCTCTTTCGTCTCTGTCTTGTCAATAAGCTCCATATATCTGAGCATATGCCTTCTCACCTGGTTATCCGACCTGCGATAACATTCAATGAGATATTTCTCATCGGCACTGTAATCGACGCTGCTGCTCTCACCCCCATCATCTCCAAGCAGCTCTGCCAATGACATGTCAAGTGCCTTACAAATAACAACCAGCTTGTCCGCCTGCGGATTGATCTTCTTCTTTTTCCAGTCATTTATCGTGCTGGTGGAAATCCCCGTTCTTCTCGAAAGCTCTGACTGGCTCATACTCAGTTCGTCAAGCCTTGCAAATATCTTCTCGTATACCTTCAAAATATGTCCCCCTGCTTCTTCCGACTTTTCGGACATTGTATCATATATTCACCTTTACTTCAATATCTACTGTTTGATTTTTACTATCGCTGTGCTATACTGTTCTCAGCAAATGAGTGATTGTACAAAGGCGCACAAGCTCCAGATGGGGCGGTGCGCCTTTTTTATGTCTTTTAGAAATTACAAATGCGTATACATCAAACGAAAGGGATTACAGATATGAAGCTTGAAAATTATGAAGTACATCTGCCTAGCTACTCAATAGGCAGCACAATCTACAACAAGATCGGACCTGTATGTGAAGCTTACGGTCGCACCGTGCTGGTAATCGGCGGAGAAAAAGCTCTAGCTGCCGCCTACGAAAAGATAGCTGCGGCTGTCGCCGAGACTAGGCTTACTATAATCGGAAAGGAACTGTTCGGAACAGACTGTACCTACAACAATGTGGAGCGTCTTCGCGCACTCCCTGTCTATCAGCAGGCTGACATGGTATTTGGAGTTGGTGGCGGCAAATCCTGACATGGCAAACCAGAGCGTGCCTACTCTGTTCATGGTTCAAAGCGGTGTGGGCAGCCGATTCCTGACACCTCTCATCTCCGTTCTTATAATACTGGGTGCCGTGTCCACCGCGGTGAATATGGTAGCCGCAATGGTCGCAAGAATTTGCAATAAAAAACCCGCTAAACCTGCCAACAGTCCTGCTGCAGGCTCAGCCCGAATACCCCGCAAAGAGATCATAGCAGCACTGATATGCTGTCTTGCCGACTTTGGAATTGCACAGTTCGGCCTGCTGACACTCATCCAGAAGGCTTACAGCTTCCTGGCCTATCTGGCAATTCCTGTTATTCTGATTCCTTATGTGATCAGGATGATATGGGAAAGGACTAAGAAATAGCTTCCAGAAAAAGCATAGCCTCAATCGCCGGTGTCTTTGAAGCATATTCGGCATTTTCTATGCCATTGGTAAGCAACAGTCGTTCCCAAAGCTTAGGATAATTGGAGAAATCAAATGTGTTGTCATCCAGTATCACGTATTCATCTATCCCAGGATGTTCCGCCAGATAGCTCTGGATTCCCTCACCTCTGCCAACCCAGACATCGGTTGTCTTTCCAGACAGGCTTAGTCCAAATTTGCCCAGCATAGATACAAGATATGAGAAGTCGTCCCCGTCTTCTCTCATAAGCTTCCAATCCGAAGTCAGAACGATCTCCGCCTTGCGAAACTGTTTTAACGCCTTTTTCAGCAGCCTCACTCTGGACTCGTCTATCCCGGTTCTTCCACTCGGAGCCCCCACAACTGTCGTCCGGGTATTCAATACACCATCTATGTCCAGAAATAATGCAAAACTCATCACTTACCCCCTAGAACATTTTCTCTATCCACTCTTTTTCCTTAAATCCAGTCAATACAAAATCTTTATCAACAACAAGCGGTCTCTTCACCAGCATGCCATTTGTCGCAAGAAGCTGTAACTGCTCATCCTCGCTCATGTCTGGAAGCTTGTCCTTCAGCTTCATATCTTTATAAAGTAAGCCGCTCGTATTGTAGAATCTCTTGAGCGGAAGGCCACTCCTCTCATACCATTTCTTAAGCTCATCATATGTAGGATTATCATCCACAATGTGGCGCTCCGTGTATTCGATCTTATTCTCGTCCAGCCATTTTCTTGCCTTCTGGCAGGTTGAACACTTTGGGTAACATATAAATTCCATCGCCTTTTCTCCTTTTCTATTTGGCTTATTGCTGCAAGCATCAATTTCATCATATCAAGTTGCTTAATGATTTTCTTTCCAATATTTCTGACAAATGTCGCACATCCCCATGTCATTTACTCTGAGTGGGGAAAAATATTTCTTTATGTTTCTTGAAAATACAGTGTTATATTCTCCATTGCCATCTCTCGAAGTAATCTTGTCTGGCATATCAGGGTTATAGCCCATTGAGCCACAGCAAATGCAGGTATTCATCCATTTTGCCATCTTAGGGTATTGTTTCAGATAATTTAGGGCTTCGGTTTTTCTGTCCATAGGGACTCCTTATCTTCTTTATTCTTTTCAGACAATGCTAAATGCTGCATTGGCTATATTACAGCCTCATTTTCTTTATGCTCATTTACAGAAAGATTTTCCATCAAATCTTCACCAATTTTATAGACGGATAACTTATCGATTGCCATTTGAACCTGAAACTCATTTAGTTCGATCTCAACATCATGAATGTTTCCGCTTTTGGGCAGTCTGACATGAATAACTGCAAAATGCTGATACTCCTCCGTATTATAAATTC